>Ga0306898_1000078_pt1 | contig 41978 bp, 46 predicted proteins | sample AntRauMFilla1564_FD_190424 | JGI IMG/M metagenome (GOLD analysis project Ga0306898, IMG submission 190424) | Saline lake microbial communities from Rauer Islands, Antarctica - Metagenome Filla 1 #564 (v2) (version 2) | ecosystem: Environmental > Aquatic > Non-marine Saline and Alkaline > Saline ...
ACAGCTTAATATTTTTAAACCTTGTTTTTTTATGTTAATACTTGCGTTAAAATCTCTGTCGTGTATGGTATTACAACTTGGACAAGTCCACTCTCTATCTTTTAGAGTTAGGTCTTGGTTGATGTAGTTGCACACATTACAAGTTTTGCTACTCCTTAAGCCCATGCAAATATATAGTTTCTTATGTGTTTTAATTTACCATTACAAACCTTACTTATATTCCCTGAATCAATACCTAATTCAATAGAAGCTTCTTTTTGTGAATTAAACCTTTTTAAAATAACTCCATTATTATCTATTAATACAATAGGTTTTCTCACTTTATTTTTTATCTGTTCAATTCTTTCTTCCGACAATTTAGCACCCCTCATACCATTATTCTCGGTACGCTGTTTACTCATAAGATTGCAAAATTCTTTTGAGCGTTTTTGTCCTTTTGCTGGATGTTCTTTACCTAATAATGGATGTGGTATATTTTCCCATTGTGGGATTCCTTTTCTTTTGTGAGAGTTATGTTTTGATTTTTGTTCATCACTCCATTTGAATCCTGTATTGTCAGGTGGCTCGATTCCCCCTTCGTTTTTATTACAAAGGTTATTTCCAAAATAAAAACTTATCCAATATTTTTCTCGTTCTTTCCAATTTATAAGTTCTGTGGTTTCGATAATTACCAATAAAGGTGTCTGATTATTTTTTTTTAATCTTAAAATCCATCGTGATAAATGAATGTTATCTGGTTTGTGTTTAGCATTAAATATATGAGAGGCATATCTTTTCTTCGGAGATTTAGATTTACCAATATATCTAATAGTATCAGTTTCAGGACATTTCAAACCATATATATATACTTCGTCATTCATTTACTATAAATAGTTTTATTTCTTACAAAGATATAACATTTCTACACATTATACAAGTTTTAGTCCAAAAAATCTAATTACATCAGTACAAATCGGTCTAAACATTACCTAAAATGTCATTTAATCTTTGTTTGTAAATATCGCAAACCAATGTTGGTTGGTCAGTTAAATGATGATATTAAACAAATATTTCAATCTATTGCCAATGGCTCAGATTTTGAAATTGAAGTGATGGAAACAGATGTAAATCACGTTCTTTAGTCCAATATCCTCTTTTTTTTCTCATAAAAAAAATCGTTTAATATAAATACTAAACGATTCGATTAAATATTAATATAAATAATGGTTGGCAATTATTTTTACACCAAGGCTACAATATATCTTTTGAGACGTTCGAAATTCGGAAAGATTTTATAATAAGATTGGTAGGTTTCGGCATCGGGGTCAGTGAAATACGTGTCTTCTGTTATCAGACGTTCATTGAGTCTATGAATCATATCATTTATGTTGAATTGAAAGAATTCGTACATCTTGAGATTAATGCCAGTTATTTTACCATCAACTAACACATACAACATTTCATCTCGGTACTGATAGATTTTCAGTATTTCTTTTGGAAGCACATCCATAAGGTCTTGGATATCCTTGATTTGAAAGAAAACGGGGTCTAAATTGATATAACCGTATTTCGGACTAAAATAAAATTCGGGTACGAGATTCACGAATTTATCGACACCCTTGACATGGGATGCCTTGCTCTCCCTGAAATCAAACTCCCAATACAATTCATCGGTAACGATTTTCTTTTTGAGTATATCTGCATTTTGAATCACCTCATTATCGGGATTACAAGATTTCATAAAATTCCAACCCACGTAAAGCGTGGGCAATGACTTATCGATTTCATCGTGTGTCTTGCGTTCATTAAAATAGTTAATGTAACCCATTTTAGTATGGTTTACGAGTTCGCCTTCATGAATAACGTTACCTATTTTCATTCTGTAATTGTTTAATATATATTTCAATACCTTTTTCTAAACTAAGAAACTCGTAACCACCTATGGCTTCCATGAGTTTATTCATATCGGCTTCGGTGAAATACTGATAACTGTCTCTGATTTCTTCTGGGGTGTCAATATACCGAATATCTACGGGTTTGTCAAGACTTTTAAAAATTGCCTGTGCTAAATCGTTGTAGATTCTGGCTTTTCCCGTACCGAGATTATAGGTTCCCGAAGACATGGCGTGTCTGATATCATGTGTTAATAACATCAGATTAACGACATCATCTACATGTATGAAGTCACGCATTTGATGACCATGTAGATAATCGTCTCGATGTGATTTAAAAAGTCTGGCTTCTCCTGTTTCCATGATTTGATTATAGAGATGCCAGACCACGGATGTCATTCTGCCTTTATGATCTTCATGTTGTCCATAAACATTAAAGAAACGGAATCCAAACCAATGCGGTGGAGTGCGTTCTTCATGAAGTACCCATTCATCGAAATTGAGTTTCGACCACCCATATGCATTTAACGGCATTAAACGCTCTTCCATTAAATCCTCATCAAACCCCAATACACCTTCACCATAAACCGCAGCACTGCTGGCGTAAATCAATGGAATCTTGAAATCGGTACAGAGTTCCCAAATGAATTTACTGTAATTCGTGTTCAGGTGTTTAAATATTTTTTCATCGATTTCCATTGTATCTGTTCGTGCTCCGAGATGATAAACCATTTTTATTGCGTTTCCATTAAAACCTAACCACATATATGAATCCTCAACACTGAGATACGTAATGTCTCGATGTCCACGACTAACAATCCTACTAATATTATTATCGACAACCACGATATTCTTGTGTCCGTTTTCAATTAATCGCTTCACGAGATTATATCCTATAAACCCTGCACCACCTGTAACTACTATCATAACACCTTAATTTTTTTTTATAATGTTTGTACTCGATTTGTCGTTCTTGGGGAAATATACGACCCCAGATTTCGTGCATTCCGCACCAATAATTACCTTGTCTTGGTAATCATCACCTGTGACCATGTAATCGACTTCAAAGACCTCAATGAATTTCCGCAATTCATCGTCATTATGAAAAATAACCACGCTATCAACCATCACGAGATTGCCAAGCATCTTTGCTCGGTCGTGTTGATTGTTAATGGGTCTGTCATCGCCTTTAAGCTGCTTTACTCTTTCATCACTATCTATACCCACAATGACTCTGTTCTGCGTTATGGTGTAAAGAAAACTGGCTCCATTTGTCTCATATCGCTTGGCGTACCACAACAAGTCCAAGTGACCTGTGTGAAGTATGTCGAAGCATCCGTTTACCCATATATTCATGACTGACTATCTCCTTTCTTAATTCTATAGCTATCTTCTGGTTTATCAGGTGTACTTGCTTCAAAAATATCACTGTCTTCATGTGCCACTAATTGATGTAAAATACCTCTGTTAATTGACACAACATCTCCTTGTTTCAACTCCAAACTATAGGCTTCAGTGGTATCAGGGTCAACACCTCTTAACTCAAAACTACCTCTGGCAACATACCATGTCTCGTGTTTTTCAATATGCATATGAAGACTAAATGCAGCACCCTTATCAAAATGAAGAATTTTGCTACAATACCCATCAGCATTATGGATGTGGAGTTCATAACCCCATCCCTTTTCAATCTTAATTGGTTGTTCTATAATTAATCTCCTACTCATATCTTATCTGGGTCTACAATTGCAACACCTTTTTGACTAACAACCCATGCAGCACATCGATTTGCAAAAGTTATTGCCTTGCGAATATCGGCATTTTTTATGTAATCTGCAACTAATCCCGCAAGAAAAGTATCACCAGCACCACTAAGGTCTCTGACTTCGTGCTTGATATCAATTGGAAATGCTTCACAAAAATTTAATTCAGCACCAGCATTTCCCTTGGTTACGATTAAATCCCCATCATAATCAAAATCCCCAGACCAATTTTCATTAAATTCTTTTTCATTGAGTTTAATAAACTCGACACCTGCTGCCCAATCACCAATTTTTTTCTTCGAATCCATGAAAACTAATTGATGATTTTGAGTAATTGACTCGATATCAATTTCACTCAGAAACCCTTTATTATAATCACTTATAACAACTATGTCATACTCATCGAATTTAATTTCTTCATAAGTATTTAAACCAATTTGTCTAACTTCATCACTCTCATCGACCCTCAACAACATCTGATTACTGACTTCATCAACATATCTAGTCTTGACTGGTCGGATATCGTTTGTAATTAAATCTGCTTCGACTCCAAGAGCAAGTAAGTTCATATGTACATTTATTGCCATTCCACCATTACCGAAACTTCTGGTTGGTTTCATTACGGGTACTGGTGCTTCAGGACTTAACCTATCACATGTTCCGTACCTAAACATGTCCTGACAACTATCTCCTATTACTAATACTTTTTTCATATTATTCATAATTTACTGAAATTATGATTTTTAAAATCCTCAAATATTGTACTATTTTCCCAAATTTTATTATCTAAAATAAAATCTATTTTTTCATACATCTCATTCTCATTTTCAAATTCATATATTAAATCACCAAAATAATTTCTGATTGATTTTTCTGAAACAACAGTTCTATTATTGATTAATAATTCGAAAAGTCTAACTTGTTCCTGTAAACAAGAATCATAAAAATGTAAATTAATAATAATTTTCGAATTAAATATATAATCATATATTTCATCATCAAAAATTGCAGTAATCGCATGTTTTTCTAAACCATAGTCTGTGATATTAATTTTTGCTGAGATGATACACATATTGTATTTCTCAACTAAATTTAATAAATATTTTGCCCTTTTATCGTTAATTGTACCAAAAAACAATAAATCATATTTAGGGTTTTCAATTTTATTTTCTTTAATTAATTTTGATGTATATTCCAATGGAATATGTTTTATCTTAGTTGTAACGCCTTCCGATTTAATAAAATCAATATTATCTAAATCATAGTCCCATATTTCATCACATTCTTCCAATGCTCTTCGTATATTTCTTGTTACTTTTATAAGTTTAGGGTCACTACTTTTGCTATTATACCAAATACTTTTATTATCAAAAAGTTGTTCTAATTGATAAATCACTACTTTTCTATTAGGATATTCTTTTCTTATATCGTTAATATTAAAAGTAATGTTATATCCCAACACAACTAATGTATCTTTATATTCAATTAAATTTCCATAGTTTGACATTATCATTTGTTTTACTCCCTCAAATACATATTTTCGTTTTGTATCAAAATTAATAACACACTCGATTGAATTGGTTGGTGGTTTAGGAACGATTCTTCTAACACCACTTCTAACATCATTTCTACTTACCATATCAACACGTAGAGGTTTAGGTGTTGCACCAACACCCCGTCTAATTCTATCTCTATCCCTCATTTTTATACCTTGTTTAATTTCAATTCTTTTCTTTATTATTTTTTTTATTGACCGACCCCCTCTTTTCATAAATTTAATTTATTTTTTTCACGGGAACTCCAGCATACGTACCAAACTTACCCAATTTTAGATGTTTTTCCAATAAGAATACATATTTTTTCACCTTATCGTGATTACTATATGCAATTTTTACTTCATTTCTTGCTTCTTTATATTGAATTCAGGTGAATATCTAAATGTTATTACAATCTCTTTCAACATTAAAGCTACTTCATTTAACGAATAATCTTTATCTGCACCAATATTAAGAATTTCACCATCACAATTAGATATTAATTGTCATTTCATTCTTTAATTTTTTTAGATTAGCATCAACCCAATCTTTTCTATATATATATTCATCATTATGACGATAAAAATAATATCCATCATAGTGGTCACAATAATCTTCTATTATTGGAATTGATTTGAAAATAATGGATTCAAAAAAACGATATGTCCATATAAAATCACCATTAGGACATAGTGTGAATTTAGCTTTACTCATCTCGTTAAAATATTCTTCGTCTTTAACTTTTATTTTTATATCTCTACCTCTTTCAGAATGTTTAATTGTTGCATCTGGGAATAATTTTAAAAAATCTGAACGTTTTTTATTAATTTTACCTATAAATAAAAAATCAATGGTTTTCTTTAAATCATAGTTAAACATATACTTAGGAAATATAAGGGTATATTTTTTATCTCCAATCATTGTCCAAGGAGTTGGGTGATTTATTGTGATTTTATCAACCCTATTTAATTCCTCTAACGCTTGTTTTGCCCTAATTTCTTGTAATAACATATTTAAAAAAGATTAGTTTTATTATTTGTTACATATACCAAAAAGTTATTATTTGTGTGGGTTTTTACTTCTTCATCCTCAATAACAACTATTTTAAAATGTTTTTTTAATTCATTAATTAGGAAATTTTTTCTTTTAATATCACTAATATTCATCAAAAAATATCCATTATCTACGAATTGAATTATATTATCAATATAGTATTTAATACCTTCATTATCAAATTCAGATAAACACCAATTACTTATAACTAAGTCGTACTTATCTTTAAAGTTATTAATACTAAGTTCATCAGTATTAATATAATTTACGTTTCGGTAATTAAATAACTCTAAATATTTTCTACATAATGACAATGGTTGTTTAACGTCAACACAAGTGTAATGATTAACACCATTGTCTAAAAGTATTTTAGCTTGACCCCCATACCCACTACCAATTTCTACTACATTTAATTTATTTATATCACCAAACTTATTTATAATATCATTTAATAAATACATAAAATATAATGTTCCTGATGATATTTTACCTATATCAGGATAATTATACAGTTTAGGATTTCCATATAAGTCGTTGGTTTTATATGTTTTAACATCTTTAAATATTGGGGTCTCCTTTATTTTATCATATAATATGTCGGATACGTTTTTACCCCTAACATCGTTTCCAATTATTAAACTAAAAATACTATTTTGTTTAAAATTTTTGAACAAAATCTCATCATTAACAATCTTGTCACATTCATTAAAAAATTGATTACCAAAAGTATCCTTAAATAACCATTTACCTCTATTATCTTTCATTATCTTAATTAATATATTTGGTTGTAATTATATAATTTAAAAATCTTTTAGTTTTTCCTTCATTCTAAATTTTTCCCACCCAACCGATTTCTTAAATCCTATACGTACTGCATTAAAATATTTTCTTGTGTCCATAACAGTAATATCAGCAAATGTTCTATGGTCAGTACCAATTAATAATTTACTTCCTTTTATTTCGAAATCCCATGGAGAATATTCACTTTTAAGTGTTTCTAATAAAAAGGATTTTTTCCATATTGAAGGTTGTACTGATATTATATATCTACTATTTAATGTATATTTATTATATGGACATCCAACCTCAGTATCACTTACATCAAACTGTGGAGTCAATGGTCCCGATATTTGTATCCTATTCATATCATATTTTTTCATAGCATCTAACCAATCATTCATTTGTTCCTCACTATATGTGTAATCTAAGAAATAATCTTCGAGAATAAAAAAAATATAATCTTCCTCACATGCTTCAATTCCTTGTCGCATTCTTTCGCCCCAATTATTCATACCTGCCGATACTGTCTTACCCTGAAGTATTGTTTCAAACTTTGTATTAGTATAATTAGGTACTCTAATGGTTTCACCAATAAATAAATTTTGGGTGTTAAATTTCCAATACCTATCAAAACAAATTTGAAATGATTCCCAAAGTGGTGAATATAAATCACAAGTTCCAATTAATACAGATAACTTCATATTATATTAATTTTTTTATTTCACTAATCGTAAATTGTTCCACTTCATTTGAGAATGGACCCTCATCCAACACCTTCTCATGTAAATTTTCCCCATCTTGTAACCCAATTATTTTAACTGGAATATCAACCCCGTTAGAATATTTTTCAATCATTGCGGTTAATAAATTACCAACAGTCATTGACTTCATATTTGGGCAGTATGGTATAGTATCGACAGATTTTTCCATACAATCATAAATTAAATCCAATGCTTGTTCAACCGTCCAAAAGAATCGTGTTGCATTAGGTTCAGTCACAATAACCTCTTTGCCCTGTTCAATTAAATCTTTCCATTTACATAGCACAGAACCAGTAGAATAAAGTACATTGCCATATCGTACCATTCTGTATTCACAGTTTGGATTTAGATTTTGAAATTGATTAGATATGCGTTCCATTAACATTTTAGTTGCACCATATACACCAGCTACTTGAGCAGCCTTATCTGTCGATATCGCAAGAATGAAATCGAGGTCTTGCGATAAGGATTGTTCATAAATATTAAGTGAACCAATTGTGTTGGTTTTTATTGTTTCACGAACGAATTTTTCTGCAAGACCAATGTGTTTCGATGCAGCCAAATGAAACACACCATTAACACCCTTCATTGCTTGTTGTACATCGAAATTATCAGAAACATCTCCCGGGTAAATTTCAATGGTTGGGTGAAGTCCTTTTAGAGCCACCAATGTTCCCTCATCACGTCCAATTACACGAACCCTACCGCCTTTATTTAATATGTTATTTACAAGTGGTTTACCTAAAAAACCACCCCCACCAGTTACAAGATATAGTTTATCTTTCTCTATTTTTATCATAATTCTAATATTTAAAAAAGGTTAAATTCATTGGAAATCCAAGGTGCTGATTTTAAATACTCATTACCATCAAATGTAATTTCGGCATTGAAATCCAGATTCTCGATTTCTTTTATTTTTGTATTATTATTTAATTGATATCCATAATCAGTCTTCCTATTTATTGATATACAATAATCTTGAAATTTAAAATGACCACCAGTCAATTTATTGGAAATATTAACCCTTGCATTTGGGATTCCATATGCGTCTGCTGCAATCATCCCATGCAAACATGAGGATACAACTTTTTCAACCTCTAATAGCTCGTCAATGAATCCTTCTTTACCAGCACAAATATTAATAATTTTAACTCCTTGTCTTTCTAAATTCCTAAGAACCTGAATATCCTTTTCGGATTGGAATTCAATATAATGTGGTATAATTCCCAATTTATATTTCTTATCGATTTTTGGGTTATAAATGAGAGGATATAGTAAAGCAGGGTCTCCATATATTTCTGGACAATCAATATTTCGTAATTGTAATTGCTTTCTGGTTAATGGTCCTCTTACAGAATATATTTTTTTAGGTGTGCCACCAATACTGTGGTTCATAATACAACCAGTTCCCCATACGATTGAGTCTACATTTGTAAAACTCATAACACTACCTGTTGAATAAATCTTATATTTATTATATGGAAATCTAACATTAAACACATCATCGGCTTTCAACTTATCGGATTTTGATAATTCCTTTATAATATAATATGGAATTAAATCGCCCCAATTTTGAACATTACTTAATGACATCATCCTATCATTAAACACAATATCTACAAGATATTTAATATTTTCTGCCATTATCTATTTAATTTCCTCTATATTAAAAATATTATCAACAATATTTACTTTCATCACATGATTTTTACCTTGAAAATGAATAATAACATCGTCACCCAATTGATAATCTTCGAAATTTTTAATCATTTCTTCCAATTGACCAATAAAATTTTGTCTTGTATATTTATTATTCATTTTCATCCTCATATTGCTTCTAATATATGCCATATGATGCATCATAATTTCATTTTCTGAAAAAACATGAACATTCCCACCACTTCCTTGTCTGGTTGCATCTACAAAATATCTCCAACCAAAAGAACCTAATTTATTATTAATCGAATAAATTAATGGTGCATAATCAACATATCCATTCAAAAAATTATTTATTTGCACCGTAGGATATTTATAATATCTATACATCCTTACAATAGTGGCATTATAATTATATCTAATAATCTCTTTTTTTGCCCATTCTAATTCATTTTTTTTATAAAATTCATCAACATCTAAATTCATGAAATGCGTACAGCTATTTTCTTTTAAATGTTCTAAACCAATGTTTCTTTTCATCACCTCATTCTGTTGTGCGCTTATTCCCAGATTTGGTTCGTAGAATATCAAATGATTCACCAATTTTTTATCAACTAAATCTTTAAGAATTGGAAAATTATCTAAATACTCACCAAAATTACTTGTGGTTTGATACACTATATTAATATAATCAACATTATCGATAATTGACAAAATACTTGATTCCAGTAATTCAATACCATCAAACACATTATATGTTACACCTAATTTCATATTATTTTATTTTTTAGTTGACTAAATGCATAGTCATCATCTAATTTACCGTTATTTAAAAAGAATTGGTTTAATTCTTTGGGAAAAATATTTAGATTTTCGTGAGATACGTACTGAAAACTTTCATCAGCACTGTCTTCAATATCATCATTAATGAATGTAGTCCAACCAAAATCAATTAAATAAATCTTACCATCACCAATTAAGATATTATCATCATTAATATCATTATGTTGACAGTTAAATTCTTTTAATTTTTTCTTAATATTATCAAGTTGTTCTTCAAAATCACTCGGAAGATTTTCTTTTGTTACTTTACGACCAACAAAACTCATTGATATTACTTTTTTGCTGTCATTAGACCCCACTAAATTTGGTATAAAATCTAAATCCTGAAATCGATTTAACCAAAAAACTTCACGTTCATATACATGAAAATGTTGATATTTATTATTACCGATGTTTTTATAGACCACATTATTTATGAATAATATGTCTGCTGTTGATGCCCTCATTTATACGCTACATATACTTTTCTAAAGTTATTTACTTCACAAATATATTCAACTCTGCTAAAATATTTATTTAGAGCATTATTAAAATTTTCTTCGGTATATTCTTCGGTAATAATATCTCGATTATATTCGATATGTTTAAAGAAATTAACGTTCGTGTCGTTTGGTGCATCCACCCATTCAATAATTAAATATTCATCAGTAAAGGAACTAAACCATTCAATTATTTTATCTAAGCTACCAAATTTATCAGATGTGCATGAATATATCCAATGAATTAACGCTAATGCTATTGTTATGTCAACATGTTCATTAAAACCCTCGACATTTTCTAACTTCGTTTCTATATTTAAACTCAATTTATTTGAAATCTTCTTAATAATATCTAAATGTTCTTGGTCAATATCAACCGAAATAATTTTATTTGAATCGTGATGTAATGCTGGATAAACGCTAAATAACCCATTTGCACAACCTAAATCAACAATTTTTTTGTTTTCGACAACTAAATAAGGTTTGATTGCATTGAATTTCTTACTATCGTAGAATAACATCCTGTCTTTAATTGTGTAGCTACCATATCCTTTTACAATAATATTGTCATTAATAATAGTTAGTGATGGTTTTTGTGCGTGTTGGTTTGGTGTTTTACATAAATCCATTATAATAATTTTATATCTTTATTTTATTTTTTTCTATAAATACTCTTAATCTCTCAAAGTCAACCATAAATCTCTTATCACCACCAGCAATCTTATTTCTACTGATAGATTCATAATGAAATGCGACTGCATCACTTACAGTTATGTTCTTAAGTCCCTGATGCTTACACTTGAGATTTAATTCCACGTCTTCCAAACATTCAATATAGTTTTCATTAAATCCATCGAAAGAGAGGAATAATTCTTTTTTAATTAACATGAATCCACCAGTATTTCCCTGTGAATTGTAGTTGACTTTTGTTTGGTAGTTTTCGGTTTTTCTGATATCACGGTGTGATAATTTTATCGCATCACCGTCCCGAACCAATGTAATTCCGTTATGTTGGATGCTGGCATCGCCATAGTGTAACCTTATACCAATTGTCCCGACCTTCTCTTTGTTCTCATTATAAATATCAACAACCCTACTCAGAGCATCATTCAGTAAGATGATGTCATCGTTACAGAATAACAGGAGTTCGGTATCGGCACTGACATGATTTTTCACCACGTCATTATTAATCTTGCCGAAGTTATAGTAGTCATAACGCACAAGCCTGACTTTATCACTCAGTAAGCCATCATATGCTTTAATCACGTCTTCAGAACTACCAGTATCAGCAATAATAATTTCGTAATTATCATATGCAACTACGTTTCGCCACGAATAAAGATTGTTCTCAATATATTTTAAATTGTTCTTCGTTGGAATAACGACTGTGACTTTGGGTTGAGTTTCTGGTGGAAGAAAGTCATTAAATGGCGGTTCTACCACTAATGGCAATTCGTCTGCATATAGTTTTACTAATTGTATTTTATTCGTCTCCCACTCTGGAGTTGTTTGACCAATTGAATTATGTAAAATTCTTATTGAAGTCGTGACTCCAATATTACAACCATCGAGATAATTAGGAATACAAAAACTCAAGTCATAAAAATGGAATCCTTTAAAACTTTCATCGAATTTATGAATAATGGTGTCTGGGTCGAATGCCATGAATAATCCATCGATTAATACAACCTCTTTCACACCAAATATTTCTGGTGAATATTCACTATCCCAAGTACTCAACCCATTTGTGTGTTGAACGATTCCCACCATCTTGCTTCGGTCTTCCCACCATGTGCCTGACACTGGTAAGTATGTGCTGCCAGCAACTCCAATAATATCAAAACCAGTATTATTGAATTTACCCAATAACTGTTTTCCCCACTTAGGAGTTTTAAATACAATATCGTTATGGCACATAACGAAAACACAATCTTTTTCACTGTGTTCATCAATTGCCTGATTATAAACTTCAGGAAGACTGAATTGATTAAAATTGGGGTAACAAATGGTTTTGTGTCTTGCACCTATTGTCGCCTTGATGTGGTTGATAAAATCCTGATTAAATTCTTCGCTACGATGTGATGAAAACACCACTACGATATTGTTTTTCATGATAATTTTCTCGTTAATTCATTTGGCATTACACCATTATCTATCATTAACTTAAAATGTCCTTTAGTAACATCGGCATTACTTAACGCAAACGCTTTTTCTTCAGGTAAACCCATTCTAAGATATTCTTTATGTTGACTAATACTACAACTTTCTTCTGGTTCTAATAATCTCATTCCATCCAAACCACTCGCAATTTTTGACGGGGCAATCCCTCTTCTCGTTGCTTCTTCCTTTCCCATTTTTTTCCATTTATTTGGTGGAATATTTGTATGTTTTACTGAAATCGAACGATTCTCAACCATGACTTTATGTTGTCCACCCTCCCCATATTTAAGTGCATTAAAATATTTTGAATTAAATTTCTGGTATTCTACATCAAGATGGGCAAGTATTTCGTGTTTCAGTTTGATTTCATTTACGACTTCAAATAATTTCCTTACAGCTGGAAGTATGTCTTTACGGATTGCACGTTTGAAATCCTTGGCAATTGGTTTACGACTCGTCATCGCCAAACCATAGAGTCCAGACTCTTTAATTAGGGTAACACTGTTCGAAAACTTAGATATAATGGAGTCTCCAGAGGTCTCGATGTTTAACATCGAACCCTTGTCACTATAATGAGAAAGGAAATCGTTAAATAATTTACGATTATTTTTCTTATTGAGAATTAATATCTCATCAGCATCCAAATCAGCATATTGAATTGCATGTGATAAATCACTAAAACCTAAAATTTGTTGAATTTCTTTTCCAACAAACCAATAAGTATCTTCTTCCTTGGAACTTTTAATTATGGTTAGGTCTCCAAAAATCTGGTGAGGAAATGATTTAACATAATCATTGAACTTCAATTGTTTTTTCATTATCGTAAATTTACCGTTATTGCACAACTGCAAACTTACAGAATAAAAATCAAACTATCAAGTATTTCTATTTTTTACGTTAATAAGTGCTGCCTCGTAGTCACTTAGGGCTTTCTGAAGGGGGAACGGTATGCGAATCAATGCACCATCAGGTATATCGAATTCATTCATGTAAATTCTATTGGCGTAAAGAATCAAAAAATCGTAGAAAGGATTTCCATAGTATTTCAAACTGATTCTATCCATACGACTATTTGTGGTATTCCAATACTCATATTTATCACTACTGTTTTGTGGTAAAACAACAAATGGCATCATATCGGTTGTGCCGTCATCGTTTTTCAACACATTATATCGGTTATAATCTGGTTTTGGCATTACGATTCTCCTTCTCTTACATTATTGTTATTCTGACCATTAATTAGATTATCATATGCACTATTTAATGCATCTCTTTTAGTGGTCAACACGCCTTCCATGTATTCCTGTTGTTTCTCGGCTTCCTCAAATGGTCTGGCATACATGCCTCTATCGGTGAAACTTGAATTGGCGTAGTAGTTGAAACTAACGGCATTTTGTAGGGCATCGATAGGTCCTTTCAGCGATTGACCACCGATTAACTTCATTTGTAACGTGATATTAGCAAACATAGGTTGTAATCCGAATCCCTCTGGGTTTAAATCCCAAGGTGCATCAGCATAGTCAATTGTTACGCTCTCAATAACCACTTTGGTGTGAAAGAAGTCCCCGACTCTCAACACACATATGGGTTGACGACCAAATACCGAGTTTCTGGCTCTCAATACACCGTTATCATCTCGGTCTAAGTCATAGCGTTTCGCAGCACCCTGTCTAGTGCATTGATGCAAGAACGTCAGTCTTCTATGAAAGTCTTCTGGTGTCTGACTATGAAAAACAGGATTGAATTCGTTTTTCTCAATGGATTCGGTTCCCATTAGCATCGCCTTACTTCTTTCCTTATAGATGTTTTCAGCAATATTCTTTTTGGCTTTATTCAGTTTCTCCGTTGTTACTCTGATTTCATCTTCAATGTCTTGGAGATTTTTTTGTTGTTCAGATGTCAATGTCTTTTCAATCTTATCTACTGGTGTCGTGTTTCTCACGAACTTAAGCGTTGCCGACCTCTCTCGTTTAACGTCTTCTAAATGCATGTTTTCGGGTTTAGCACCGATTTCACTATTACCAAAACTACCAGTACTTTTAAAGGTCTTGATGTTGTTCTGCTCTAATTCTCTGGCTACACTTTCACCAAACATATTAGCTAGTCTTCTGACCACAAGATATTTAGCTGCTTCTACCCTTCGGTTACCAAGTGCTTCATTATATGCTTTTTCATTGGCACTTAAATAAAGTTTCGATGCCTCACCACTTATCTCTATGTTATAATATTTTCTGAATTGCTCGTCACTAAAGAAATCCAATAAATTCACGTTTAACGGACACGTACCGAATTGGTCGTTTTCTCCAATTGCATCCCCACCGTATTGAGAAAAATTCTCTACGAAAGGTTTTAATCCATACGTTTCCTTACTGCTTCCAGTAATACCTGTTTGAAAATAGATGTTTTCGTTTAACCCAAACCCATTACCATTATCACTGGACCCAAAATTCTTTATTATTTCATAATGCTCTGGGTCTTTATACATTATATCAACAATAGTGGTAACATTACCACTATTAGGTTCATCGTTTGGAAAAAATATCTTGACTTCACGTGTACTGATTGTAGGGGGTTCGGCTGGGTCGTCAAGACCAGTCACTTCGGGTTTCTGATTCTCAAGGTCTTTGAGTTTTTTTTCAAGTGTTTCAACTACGACTTCATCAGGTAAGGGGTCACCACCAAAAGCAAAGAAATCCGCAATAGCCTTATGTTTTCCATTTAAGTTATTGGTTTGAATATTTCTAACGTGTTCAGGATAATCAACAAGTAACGTAAAACTAACCACTGCACTTCTTTCGGAATTCATGTAGTTATACATGGGTTCATTCCTACCTATCATAACAGTTGAATCGTATTTAGCACTTGCCACTTCATTGATTTCTATGTTATATGGTGGGAACCACATCTGACGACCAGCAAATTGACCGACCTCACTCAATGGTATTGGTGAACCATATTCATCATCAATAACCCCATATTTTTCTCTCTTAATTGTACCAATGGCAAGATTCTCGATGCTAAACATGAGATTCTTATTATCGATACCGCCTTCAGTATTTCGTGTTGGATGTATTCTCGGTAACACTCTTTGATGCACAACGGATTCTGGACTACCAAGATAAACTTTATTACCATTAAAACGAATGAGTTTTGCGAATTTACCGTAGGGGTCGAGTGTGGTGTGTTGACGCACACCAGCTTTACCTGCTTGGGCACTATTGAGTTCTCCTTCAATGTCGGTTTGTGCATACACACTATTATTTCCTCTCCAGAGACCAGACCCTTGAAATCCTACGACATCACTGTTTTCACCTTTTTTAAATACTTTTCTCGTGATGTCAACAAATCTACCTTCGGTGGCATTCAGAAGATTCTTGGTGTAATCCAGTAATCCAGTTTTTATTTTGTTAGTATCGAATACACCCGAATCATCATCATCATCTCCACGTTTTAATCCGATTTCCACTTCAGCATATTCACCAACACCATCTCTACCCCAAGCCAGATTACCAACAATATTATTATCTGGACTGAGATTCGAAACCCCACCAACAAAATCTTCGGTTCCTCGACTTCTATCGACACTCGTACTTCCGAAATTATCATCGATATAATCTTGACTCGGTGCGTATTCCTGAACCTCGGTCATCGAGAATCCACTGTAATTGGCACGCATTTCGAGATTAGCAGCATTAATAGCATCGGAATTCAAATTGGTATTCCAATACGGATGATATAATCTATTATTGAAATTAAACCAGTTTTTACCTATACGAATGGTTTGTGAACGATTTAAATCAATAGGTTGACCCACGTTTTCAGAATAATCAAGATATAATTGACTGAATTGCGAATCGTCTTTGGAATTATAGAGTTTATATGTGTTTCTATTAATATTTTTAAAATAATGTGCGAGTTGACCCTCACCAGTGTTTCTAATTGCATTGGTTGTCGTGAAATCTTTTTCAGTAAATGGATTACCGTCACCAAAAACATCGTAAGTCTCGACACCTAAATATTTTTCACCGAAACCCGCAATCTTTTCCAACATGGTTTTATCTTTGGGGTCTTTAAGTGTAATGCGGTTGTCGATATTTCGTTTCCAAACCTTTTCAGGATTACCTCTAAGTAGTTGAGATGTATCGAGACTTCCCAGATATTTGGTGCTGATATTCTGTGCTGAGTTCAAAAGCATTTGTTTACTCAACATAATTAATCCTATTCTAGCAAGTGATGACTGACTGGAACCAAAACTATCTGCAACATTTCCCAATAAATTGGTCTGAGTACTGATATTATTATACTGAGGTAAGACATTTAACACGCTTGCAATACCATTGGCTACCTGACCTTTATTTCTAAGAGAAAACGTTTTATTGGTTTCGTATTCATTTTCCAGATTATAAATATTACGACTGGCAATCATATCACGATATTCTTCTATCGGAATAAAACTGCCTCTATAATATATATTACCATCAGATAATCTTGAAGGAGTGTCAGCCATTTCAAACTTTTTTTAATAAATACTTGCGTATTGATTTTATTATATATACCTTTACCTTGAGAAAATCTGTATTCGAACCCCGACCCGCTAATCCATTTTATATTATCAATACATTATTGGGTAATAATACAATTAATTAAAAATTTTTATATGAAATACAAACTAAGAAAATATAATTCAATTTTAATTGAATATAGCTATCCCATTATGTCGAGTTTTTCTTTTTTTCTTTGGAAAGAATGATAAAACGAAGTAAATTTGTTATCGGTTCAAAGAATTGATAATCGTATTGATTACTTGGAAACGTGTCAAAGGTACGACTTTTTTTTGACAAATGCAAGAGTTTTTACTAAATCACGGTAAATATTTTTTATTTATTGTTTCTACGGTCTTCTCTGGCTTGAACAGCTAGTTCGGTATTATAGACTTTACGCATGAATCTATTACCATCGATATTCAATGTAACGGTGTTTTCAAGATTCACACTACTTTTATCAAATTCTACTCGAAGTGGTTTACTCATTAAATCAGCAAGTCCATCAATTGCACTGTTTCTTCTGAGTTTAACACCACTAATGGTTTTAATTGCATCGGCTATTCTTTCATAATCCGCAGCACTACCACTAAGTCCTTCTTTAATATTTTTTAATGAATCACCTACGGTTGCGAGTTCTGGTGCACTTTTTGCCATTCTTCTCAATACCATAGAAAGTCCAATCGCTGATGGGAGTGTTATTGCTGCTGCACCGAGACTAGCAGCTATTCCCACAATACCCCCGCTTATTTTCATCATATCGTCCCCAGCACCTTTACTGGATTCAAACATTTCACCAAAACCCTTTGCCATGAAACCAATACCAGCAGCAGCGATACCCACTGCACCCCCTACCATAAGAAGTGCTGCACCGAGAGCCAAGAGCGGACCGGCTGCTGGAGCAGCAACGGCAGCAACCAATGCAATACCAATAGCAGCAAGTGGAAATGTAACTGCCATTGTTGTGGCTATTTTTTGTAGATTTTCAGCTTGTTCGGGTGTTAATTTACTCATGGAATCCGCTAATTCACTCAGACCTTTGGCAGCAAGCATGATACCCGCTCCAGCACCTGCCATTGCAGCACCTGCTCCAGCCCCCGCTCCAAGTGCTTGCATTCCTTTAGCTTTACGAAGACCAGCAGCTCCTTTACGTACCATACCTGTTTTAGTGAAATCGGAACCGGGTACACCAGCAGCCATTCCACCTGCCTTACCAGCAGTACCTGAAAATTTTTGAGCAACAGACGCTTTTAATGCTCCAGCTGTAATATTTAATGCTGCGGTTACGCCTTTCCATAATAATGCAGCAGCAACTAATTTTCTCGCTATTGAAGCAAGAGGTTTTTCGGATTGCATGAATTTCGCAATTCCTTCAGTGAATTTAATTATGACATCCCTATTATTTTTAACCCATTCATTTAAATTACGTAATGCAGGTACGAGTGTTGATTTGAGTTCGTTAAGCGTGGCTTTAAGAACTTGTTCAAATGTTTGTGCTTCTTCAGCACGTTTTTCTAGTGTTTTTTGTTCGATTGTAAATGTTTTTGCCTGTTCTTTAGTTAATGCACTGATATTTGTCATGGTTCCAGCGAGGTTTACTTGGAATCGACCAGTTTCTTTATTCATTGCAGCAGCACCTGCAAGTAGTTCCTTTTCTCTATCACTTAATCCCATTCCTGCAAGTTCTTTTTCGGTAGCAATAATGTCAAATCGTCTTTGTGCGATTTCAAACATCTCATCTTTCGCTATTCCCAGAGATTTTGCTACTTGTGTAAGTCTATCACGGTCGGCAGGACTTATGATTTTTTCAAATGTTCCGTCAGCGGTTTTTTTCAACGTATACATCCCCGTGGTCATTTCACTGATTTTTTCAATCATTTTATCGGGTTCGTTACGAGCTATATATAACCACTGGAACGGGTCCATCTTAGCGAATTCCCCGCCCATTACTTGAAGTTGTGCACCTAAATCAATAACGTTTTCCAGTCCTCTGGTGGCTTCAGCTACACCAAGTGCGGATTCCATACTAACACGGGTCTTCTCGGCATCTTGTGCCATTTTAGCAAAGGAAGCCACACCTTTTTGAAATGTAAATGTGCTGAGTTCTTTGAAGTTATCAGCAACTACTTGAAGTACTTTTGTTGTATTTACACCCATTCTTTCACTGGTTTCAACAACACCTTGAACGTAATCCATCGTGGATTTAGCATTGAATCCCATGAATTCGAACCGTGCACCGAGTTTAGCTGCTTGTTCAACACCGAGACCCGTACCAACACCAATGGCTTCGATATTTTTTAACATATCACCTGTGAGAACATGTGCACGACCAGTTTCATTAGCGAAGGTAGATATAATTGTCGCAGCATCTTCAAGACCACCACCTAATCTACTCATAAAACCAGCAGATTCTTCAAAACTCTGACGCATGGCAGCAGCTTTAGTCCCTGTAAGTCCAAGAGTTAGATTTGTAGATTTAATTGCTTTATCTTGTTGTATTAAGAAGTTATAACTCTCTCTTAATGCAGAATTAAATTGTCGTGCTAAATCTATTCTTTTTTTATACTCTTTATTACCTTTTTTTGTTTCTTCGGTAATATCTTTTTGTTCTTTTTCAATTTCGGAAAGCAGTTCGATTTCTTCTTTAGTAAGTTCATTACCTTTGAGAAGTAATTGATTAATAAGTTCCTGATTGTTCTTATAGATTTGTTGTTCCGCTGCTCGTTTACTTTCTTCAGTAAGTATACCCTTACGAAGTGTTAACGATTCTCGTAACGCATTATTTTCATCTTTAAGTCCTTTTATTAAATCATCTCTATCAGCCATCCGATTTCCGTGTTTTATATAAATACAAAAGACCGAGATTTTTTATGGTCTCGGTCTGAAATTGTTTTTACTATGTTCTTTTTCTCTCATTTTTTCGATTTCCTCGTATTCTTTCTCAAGTAAAAACAGGAAATGTCGTCTACGATAAATCGGAAGACGTTCAACATAATCGGCTTGAAACTTAGCGTGTTTAGTTAGGATGAAAATCTCTTCATCAACTAATTTTTTATATTCACCCGCTAAGTGCTTGGGAAAAAAAAATCTATGCCGATACTTAGTTGGGTGTTAAACGTATAGCCGTCAGGAGCCGTGAATTTATAATCCATATCAACATCAGGACTAACATCGAGAATTTTTTTTCTGATTGTCAGGGCATCAAGTGCTGGCATTACATCAACAAATTTATTGATATAAGTTGGGTCGGTTTTTTCACCTATACCAACAATATGTGCCTTGAGTTTCATAGTGTTATAGTCATTATATTCCAAATTCATAGCTTCTTTATGTGCTTCGGCTTGTTTAAATAACATGTTTTCCTCACCACTTGTTAGAAGTCTGAATCTAACGTTTTTCTTACGCATGGGAATCTCAACATTAAAACATTTGTTGTCATCGGGTAATTCCTTGGGTTGTTTATATCTTAATTTAAGTAAATCGACTTTGGTTTGAAATTGTTTACCTGTTCTGGGGTCGGTGACCTGAACACTGTATTCATGACCGTAACTCGAACTACGTAAAAACAATAAAATAGCGTTTCTATCGCCAGATAATAAATCGTCTGGATTAATACCTTTGGTTTTAATTTTTCTTTTAAGTAGGACATCGAGAACCGTTCCGTTTTCAATAAGTGAAGGAGTTGTCAGTAAGTCCTCGTCTTTTGAGGTCATGTATTCCACGTTTACTTCGGAAATTCCGTGATTATAATATAATCCCTTAGATGGAAGTTTAACGACTTCATAACTCATCATTAGGTCGGGGTCGGTTTCTTTCGACATGGTGTTTTCAAATTCCTTTGGATTAAAATCTCTATTACCCGTAGGTAGTGAATCGGCAATTACTTTATCTGGGTCAATAGATTGTGGTGATGCTGGTGGTAAATTACCTTCATTACGCATTTCTTTGTATTTTTTTAATACATCAGCAATGGGTTCTTTCTTAGGTGGAACTCCTTGTTGTTCTTGCATTTCTTTGTCCATATTATAAAATTTTATAGTTTATTATTGTTTTTCAATGATAAATACTATAAAAAAAATTTTCGTCAGGGTTTCAAGATTTTTAACTAAAACACGTATTAGTAGTTGTAAGCATAAAGTTATTTTTTAATAAAAATTGAATTAAAGCAATACTTTAAATGAAATATGGGAAGAGATAGATTTAAGGATGAAAAAGATTATAATGAAATGATTATGGTTAATAGTGGAGAAGAAATTAGATTGATTAAATCCATGATAAATAAAATCATACCAAATGATTTAAAAATAAAAGCAGCGAATGACAGTCAAATCGCATTAATAAAATCGATTAAAAGCAATGAAATCACGATTTGTGCAGGACCGGCAGGGACTGGAAAAACCTTTGTTGCAATGGGTATCGCTTTAAATCTCTTGAAGAAATCAACGAATCGCTTCAAGAAAATATATTTAGTAAAATCAGTGAAACCGCTTAAGGACGAAGAAGTTGGTTTTCTGCCCGGTGATATTCAAGAAAAAATTGAACCCGCAATGTGGAGTTTTTATCTCAATATGGAGAAGGTGGTAACTGATGCTTCACTTAAACAATTGGTTGAGAAAGACATCGTGAGACCAGCACCACTTGCGTTTATTAGGGGTGCGAGTCTCGATGACTGTATTATTATTGCCGATGAAATGCAAAACGTGACATTTGATAATTCCAGAACGCTTTTAACTAGAATCGGTAGTAACGCCAAAATTATTTTACTTGGTGACACGAATCAAATCGACATGAGAAATAAAGACGATAGTTCATTGGAAATTCTTTTGGATTTGTTTCGGGAAACCCAGAGTATGGGTGTGATTAAAATGAGTGATGAAGACACGAACATAAGAAATCCCCTGATTAGCGTGATTGAGAAAAAATATAAAGAATATATTGAAGTCAATAAACCAAATAATAACGGCAACGGCAGAAAAAAACAAAGATTAAATGACTGACGAAAAGAAAATATTGGTGTTTTACATTGGAGTGGCTGGTATTCGTAGTGAAGACCTTCAGGACTTCGTACAGAGGGTTTCACAGCGCATAACTCCAAGCACATTTGAAGGAGAGATATTAATGATACCGACTCAAAGCACTGACACTAGAGTAGAATGTGTAAATCCCGTATATATCACAGATAAGGAATTAATAAAAAAACATACTGACCTCATGCAAGAACTACAGGTTGAACTCAGACATCAGGTCGCAGAATTAAAGGAGAATAGTAATGAGTAAATTAAATGTTGGTATCGATATCAACGAAATATTGAGAGCCAGATGGCTACAATTTGATAGGTATTACGCACAGGAATTCGGTGAAGACGATGAGGAAGTACCTGCATCATATACCTATGATTTTTTTAATACATATAATTGGGAAGACACAGTGGAAACCGTTAAGGAATTACGTGAACCCGATGATATGCCAGACGACATCAATCCAATACATTATCAGGTCGATAAAGAAGGTGATGCGGATGCCGATGCTTTTTTATTTAAGAAAGCCGAACAACTAAAATTAACTGCACGTGAGGTATATAATCGTTTTATGTATCAGGACTTTCTGTTTGAAATACACGGCAGTGCACCAATTATGTATAGAAACATGGATGTTGACGTTAATAACTTCTTAATGAAATACGAGGACACCGTAGATTTTACCGTGATTTCGGTAGAAAACAGATTCAGTATTCCACCTACGCTTTTCTTCCTAAGTAAGATACAGTCAAGATTCAAAAACTACATTTTTGTTGACAAGTCTCTGGACATGTGGAAACACGTGGATGTGCTGATTACAACAGACCCTGAAATCCTTAAAATGGGTGTGCCTTGGGGTAAGAAATTAATAAAACTTAATAGACCCTATAACGAAAACATAGAGAAGGGTACTATGGAAGCACTTCAAATCAAAGATTTGATTGAAGACAAGAAATTTCAAAAAATAATAAAATATAAAAATAAAAAGAAATGAGTGAAGAATTAAAAAATGCAACACAACAAGCAGAAACAGAACAAGTAGAACGTGTTAAATCTGCTCTTGAAAAAGTAAAGAATAGGGAATCTAAATTCTTATTTGTTGTACCAGAATCACAGAATCCTGTTGCAAGTATCTATGAAATATATTTTCACGCAACCGTGGTGAAAAACATGGGGTTTAACGTAAAAATAATGGTAGAAAAAGGAGATTATGTCGTTCCATCGTGGATTGAAAAAGAATTAACGGATTTCGAACACGTTTCGATGGCAGACCCGAAGTTAACGGTCGGACCAGAAGACGTTATGATTATTCCAGATGTGTTTTCAAATGTCATGGAACAAACAAAAAACCTTCCATGTTTAAGAGTGGGTTTATTACAGTCTGTGGATTACATGATGAATTCGCTGATACCCGGCACCGACTGGGGTGCGTTTGGAATTCAAGACGTTATCAGTACATCTCAAACACTTAAAGAATGGGTTGAAACATTTTATGGTCAAGATAAGTTTGACATTAAAACCTATAACATCGGAATTCCAGAATACTTCAGTAAATCAGATAAGCCTCAGAAACCCGTGATTTCGGTTATTGGTAGAAACGCAAATGAAATTTCGAAATTCGTTAAGCTGTTTTTCATCAAGTATCCTCAATACAACTGGGTTACATTCGACCCAATGGTAACCAAGAGCAAGCCACCACAGCCAATGAGAAGAGTGGATTTCGCCAAGAGACTCAAAGAAAATTTTGCAGCCGTATGGGTAGATAGAATTTCGTCTTTTGGTACGTTTCCGTTGGAATGTATGAAATCTGGTACAATTCCGATTTGTCTTAAACCCGACATCATGCCAGAATACATGATTGAAAGGGATGAAGAAGGAAACCCAGTAAAAGCCGTTGAGGGTGCTGGTGTCTGGACAGAAAACTATTATGACCTTCCGATATTAACTGGTGAGGTTTTAATTAAATTTCTCGATGATAATATTTCTGATGAGATTTATGTGAAGATGAATTCTGTTGTTGAGAAATATAATCAGAACGACAGTGAAACCAGACTAACTGAAATATATAACGGACTACTGGAAAAAAGAGTATCGCTTTTCGAAAAAGCTCTTGAACCAGTTGAAGAAAAATAATAAGAACTTTAAATAAGAAACAAATGAATACTACAGTAATAATTCCCGTTCACGAATATAATGAAGTGATAAAGGGATATTTAGATAAAGCAATTGAATCAGTAGTTAAACAAGAAGGGGTTGATGAGCTTCCAAAAATGATTTTAGTATATCCAGCAGAACTCGATGCCAATATTGTGGAATTAAGGGATTCTTTAATTAGGGAGAATGATAACGTTAGTAATGAGAGTTTTGTGTTGATAAAAAATGACGGTAAAGCCGATTATCAGTCACAAGTGAATCTCGGTGTTAAATCCGTAACTACCGAATATTTCTCGGTACTTGAATTCGATGATGAGTACTCAAATGCGTACCTAAAAAACGTAGAGAAGTTTATCAAGGCGTATCCCGATATAGATGTTTTTCTCACCATGATGATTGAGGTCAATGAGAAAAACGAAGGCATTAAAATGACAAATGAAACCGTATGGGCACAACAATTTGTTGGTGAGAACGGGGAAATGGGTTATCTTAATTTAAACGCATTGAAACAATACACGGATTTTAAATTAAGTGGTGGAGTTATAAAGAAATCTGAATTCGAGAATTTAGGTGGTTATAAATCAAATATTAAATTGACGTTTATGTATGAGTTCTTGCTCAGAGCATTAAATAATGCCTGTAAGATATATACGATTCAGAAACTCGGATATAAACATTTATCCACACGTCAGGGAAGCATGTTCACCACTTATCTGAATGAAATGCCTGTTGAAGAAAGGAAGTTTTGGTTTGAAACAGCGACTAAGGAATCTAACTTCATGAACGACAGACCTATTGACACATCAAGATTACAGAATCTCGTTACTCAGAAGTAATATCGTTTAATATTATTTTAAATGGCGAAAAAAACAAGTAATCAATATTTTGCAGATAAAGAGGAACAAGCCGTTATAAATTATATTAATTCTGATTCGCTGGAAGAAAAAAATAAAATTTATAACGACATCCTCATCGAACCATTTCGTAAGATGATTCAATCAATACTTAGAAGGTATCCAATTCATATCGGTAATTATGGGATGGAAGAAGTGGAGTCAAATGCTTTAACGCATTTAATTGAACACATGGTTAAATATCGTCCGTTTATTATTGAACGCAGAAAAACTGATTCTGAAGACGGTAAATGGTATAAGTTAGGTGATAAATATAGGTTCTTTGGGTCTCTTGATGCCGAGAATAAATTGGAAATCCTAAAGGGTCTTGATGATGGATACGTTTATAGGATTTTTTATTCCAGAGCATTTAGTTATTGTCAGACCATAATTAGAAATCATTATAAAGACCACAGTAAAAAAAGCTATACTGAAAAAAAAGTTAATCTGCCTTTTGATGACTATATCGATGACATTAATGAGAATCTTGAGTTTACGTATGAAATAGAAACGGAGGCACAGCATCAACTCGAAAGACTAATTAATTCCGTGGTTAATAAAATCGAAAAGCGAATCGAAACCGACCTAACTATAAAGAAAAACGAAGAAATAGTGGGTGATGCAATCATTAATGTTTTGAAGAACTGGCAGGTTTTGTTTATGGAAGACAGTCCCGATGGAAGATATAATAAAAAAGTCACAAATAAATTTGCGAAGAACAAGATTTTATTATACCTCAAAGAACAAACAGGTTTAACAACTAAAGAAATTCGAGTCGGAATCAAGCCGTTTAAGGATATATATTTTCTTGAAAAAACCGATTACTTCAATGATTAGAAAATAAAAAAACCTGTATTTATATGTACTAAAACTATAAACAATGAGCAGACCAAAACGAAAACAACTTAAATTCGATGAAGATAGCGTAAATAAACTTCTTCAGGAAATTTACAACGAAAGTCATAACATCAAGGCGAAAATCACGAGACTCTATAATAAATGGGAGACACAGGTTAAAGAAACAGGTGAAGTGGCAGCAATTGGTGGTGAAATCGTAAAACTAATAGCTGCTGAAGCCAAGAATCAAGACCAGAAAATTATGATTCTTAAGTATTTAAAGGAAGTAGTCTTTGAAAAAAATAAAGAAGGTGGGGGGTTTCAAGGCGGTTCGAGTTCAAGTGGTAATAATGAAATTCTTAGTACCGATAGAAGAAACGAACTGTTGAATTTCGTAGAAGAAGAAATGGCTAAGAAAGAAGGTAAAAAAACTGAATAATGAGTTTAGCTGACGATAAAAGAAATATCTTTAATAAGATTGGTGCATATACATCTTTAGTGGAAGCGGGTGATTTGCCTGAACAAACGGATTTATTCCCTTCCATCAGTAATAAAGACGACATTGTGCCGTTTATATTAGATGTTTTGAAAACCGTTGCGGGAACCCTTGTGCTTAAAGAAGCCATTGGTAAATTATTTACTGAGGTTCTGGATGATGCTGAACCCCAAATAAAAACAGCACTGAAAAAACAATTCATACAAGCCGATGCCAGTGCAGCACTACCTACAACACCATTCGATTTCAAGAATGACGGCATAAAAATCCCTGTTAAGGAAATCGATGTTTCGGGAAAGTTTCAAGTAGATGCCAGTTCTCAGGGTGGAGAACTTTTATATGGTTCTACAGATAATTTCGATAAAAAGATGCGTGAGGCGATAGTCAATGCTGGGACACCAACGACATTTCTAAACATGACAATGACATATGATGATAGTAATGATGAAATTCAAATCAAACCCAGTAGCACTTTCAGTGGGAATATCGGCACTTTCTTCGGTAATTTTATCGATAATACACAATTAATCGATAAGACTGTAATCATATCAGCGGTATTAAATGCGATTTATGGAACACTATCCAAAGAGCAGGGAAAAACGGTTGAACAACAATATGAGGAAGAAAAAATCAATGCTATACTTCAAAACGTATTAAATGATGACGATTCATTTGTGATTTCACTAGATAGATTCGATGAACTTCAGAATCGTGCGAAAAACGTGGTTAATGGCACATTGGAGTATGATATGGGGTGTGGATTAATGCCAGCGGAACTCGGACTAAATGACCTTACAGACGTGATGTCAGTAATTTCTGGTTCAACAGACCCATCTCTTGTAGCTGATAAAATAGAAGAAACAATAGGTAAGAGTACAAGTGGTAGTACTGATACACAAGAACTTACTGAAGAAAATCAGGAAACCATTAAAGACGGTTTTTTTCAAAAGATAATACAGGTCTTCACAACAAAATTACTTGAAGCCGTAACCACAGCACCACAAATAAGGGTGTTAATGGGAATGCAAAGCGCATTAATGAATAATGGCACGGTTTTACTTAATAAAGCCAGTGAAGACATGAAGAACTTTAAGACATGTATAAAGTGTATGTCTAAGGAAATAATGAAAATCGTAGCAGCTTTTTTATTTACATTAGCTGTTGCCTATCTTACAAAACTTCTGAAACCAGTGGTTAGGAAGGTATTGAAAGAACAAATAAATCAATTTCGTGATACACTTATAAGTTTATCACCGATACCATTAAATCAAATATTATGATAGTTGACCAAAAATTAAACAAGGGTTTTGCGGGTGTTTATCTTATCGATGGAGAATTCGATGGGACACAACTCGCTACCACAGTCAAACCGAATTGGTTCAGGAGGGTCATGATAAGACTTTTCATTGGTTGGAAATGGATTAGTATTTTAAGGCTAAAAGAATTACAAAAAGCTGCTGCTGAAAAAAAAAAGCAGTTAAAATTAGCTGAAGAAGAACTGAAAAAAGCTAAAGAAGAACAGGAAGTCGTGAGGTTAGGAGAACCCATTACTGAATAAATAATATAATATGGCTACCGATTACACTGATATAGCAACAATAATTGCGGGATTTGGTGTGGTTCTGGCTCTTAGTTCGATTGGCGGTTCACCACCAATCCCAACACCACTTATTCTTGTTGGTGTACCAAGACGTTCAGGACTCTCTCCCACGAAGATAGCATCGAATATTATCTCAAGGAAATCCGAGGCAGGACTACCTGTGGGTGCATTACCAAGTGGTGCGGTTAATCCCGATGAAATCATGGAAAGAATCAGAGTTGAAGAAATAATTAAAGCACTTCAACAAGACGCTAAGATAAGTGTGGCTATACCGCCCGGTATCACTCTAACGGCAGCTGGGGTGTCACCAACAGGACCAGTCTCGGTATTCGGTTCAACAATAACGTTTATAAAAGGTTATGGTGTGATACAATAATGGAAAACCCAAACAAAATAACGCCAACTGAGTTGCTTAAAAAAGCTAATGATATCAAAGCTAGACACGATGCTTTGAAACAGGAAATCATTAATAACGTAAATGAAATCGAAGTCCTTGAAAAATTATTGAATCAGAAAGTCGAGGAATTACAGGAACTCGAAAAAAATTATGTGGAAATCATTGAAACACTAAATCAATAATGGCAGGATATGATAAACCAATAATTCAGACAAGTAACCCCAATAAAAAGGAGAGTGCTGGTATTGTGCGTCAAAGAGTGATGTACTATGGAAATGTTATTAATATTGATGATAAAACTGATGGCGGTAGAATTAAGGTAAGAATCGATGGACTCGATAATCAGATACCGAACGAAAAACTACCTTGGGCATATCCCGAACTCCCCAAGTTTTTCCATGCCATACCTAAAGTCGGTGAAATGGTAAGGATTAGTCTCGAAGACATTAACTTCCCCCAGAGAAGCAGATATTGGATGGGTGCTATTATTTCACAACCACAAAAAATAGAGTATGATAACATATATACTGCCCTTTCCACCACCAATGTAGGTCTTACTCCCGCTGAAAAAGCACCGTCAAAAATACCTGATGCCGAAGGCGTGTTTCCCAGAAAAGATGATGTGGCTATTGTTGGTAGGGTCAATACTGATGTTATTTTAAGAGTGAATGAAGTTCATTTGAGAGCGGGAAAACATGAAAACGGAGACGTGCTAAAACTCAATACCAAGAACCCCGCACATTTTAGTATGATTTACGAACCGCTATCAGGAGATACCAACTACTATAGTAATTCTGTGCTTCTCAGTGATAAAATCGCTTTAATTAGTCACAGTGGAGACCCTAAATTCAAGGCAGCAAGACTAACCAATGAAGACCGTCAGAGGATTTTCAATGAGGGACATCCGATTGCTCGTGGAGACGTTCTTGTTGAAGCACTGAATGTAATTAGAACCGCATTGATTGGTCATATCCACGGATATTCAGGGGTCGCTCCAGATAAAAATGAAATAATAAAAAAACTGGAAGAACTACAGCTTGAATTAATTATGCAAAAAAATGTTGTAACTAATTAATTTTTTCGTATTTTTGTTTTCATGAAAATCGAGATACCAAATAAGTTTTTCACTACCTTTAACGATGTTGAATATCATGATGAACCACATGAATATCTTGTCGATGGTAAGAAATTAATAAGTGTCACGACAATAATTCATAGATATCAAGAAGAATTCGCTGAAGACTATTGGTCAAAAACTAAAGCCGAAGAATATTCACTCACTCAAAAAGAAGTTCTCAGGGGTTGGGAATTTATTAACAAAAAAGGCACGATGAAAGGCAGTGCGATTCACGACTATGCTGAATCCAAATTTTTAAATAAAGTCTTTCCATACCCCAAACAATTAATATTGGATGAATTCGGATTCGACCCAATAGAAAAAGAATATAAAATCACCAAAAACCACGTAGATAATTTTTATAACGATGTCAGAGGTAAATTAATTCCAATAAGACCAGAATTTGTGGTTTACGACAGGGAATCATTAATTGGGGGTATGGTCGATATGTTGTTTTATAACGTTAAAGCCAAGTGTTTTCAAATCTGGGACCATAAAACAAATAAAAAACTATCGTTAACATCGGATAGAAAAATGAAAGATGAATTATACATGTTAGATGATTCTGATTTAAATTTATATTCTTTACAATTAAGTTTTTATAAATTAATTATTGAGAAAAATACTGGAATTAAATTAGGTGACTCATACATTATATGGTTCAGTCATAATAATGAAAACTATGAAATTATTAAAATAAAAGATATGTCATATTACGTTAATCTCATCACGAAAAAAAGAATCGAAGAACTCAAAGCAGCATAATGTAAAGACATAAAAAAACCACGTATTGTTTACGTGGTTTTTAACTATAATTGTAAGTGGCTGATTCTTAAAGATTTAGAATGCAACGCCAAGGCTGGATTTCAAGTGTAATATTGGTTAATTCATCATTTGTGTAATCGTTATCACCAAAGTCAATACTTACGATTTGACATTGTTGTAGTGTCCATTTCTCGACTTCTACACCTGTTGGGTCTAATGATTTCAAGGTAATATCTTTTTTATACCCAGCTGCGTATCCCATACGACCTGTAAGAGATTCTGCGTGAAGTCTCACCCATTCCATGAGTTGCTGTGAGGTTGATGGTCCTATCGGGTCAAGAAAAGTAATCGACATGCTATCCCAAGTATATCTACCAGCAACATAGTTTTGTTCGTTCATATATTGAATAGGAACGCTGTTTATTTTCATTGAAGGTCTCTTGAACTTCTGAACCTTCCAAACTTGAATACCTAAAGAATCATCGAATACCGCAAAGAAACGATTAACACGTTTCGGTTCGTATTCAAACGGCATCGTTCTTATCATTGTTTCTTCTGTTGCCATATTTTTGAGTTATTAATTGTTTCTGTTTATTTTTTACGTTTAATAATAAATACTCAGGTATTTGAAAAACAATACCGAGAATCTAAGATTTATTCCTGTGGCAGTTTCCCTGTTCTTTGATAATATCTCAGTCCTTTCTTTGATAACGCCATTAGGTCTTTCTTAGTGATTTCTTTTTTCTTTTCGACTTTAAATGGTTTTGCGGGAAATTTATCAGGATAATTGGAAGCTGGTGGATTATATTTATCAACTTCAAGTTCTTCTTCAATTTCATCTTGAGTTGGGAGTTCAGTGTTCTCCATTTCTTTTTCCAGTTCTTCCTCAAACATTTTCATAAATTCAGGGGTTACTTCAGGTGCTTTAGCCTTTTCTTCCGTAATCTCTACTTTTATTTCCTTTTCTTCAGTGGGATTGTATTCTGTTGTTGTGTTCAGTGCGGATTTACTGGCTCTACTTTTTCTTCTAGTCATATTGTTTGGTGTTTATTACGATTATTTTCACATAAATACTATAAAAGAGGAAACCCGCTCGAAAGCGGGTTTCCTCTTATTAAAAAATTTGATTATGCACCAACGTCATCAAAACTTGCACCACTTGGGGTTATGGTAAATGTGATACCAATAAATTCAAGAGCACGTGTTGGTTTTAAGAAGATTTCTCCATAGAGTTCGTTTCTATCACGAGTCTCAGGTGTGTTATTACTGTTATCCATTTTGATTCTGAAATCCGTAAGACCTCTTTCACGCTTAATACTATCAAGAATAGGATTAGTTTGATTAAGGAATGAATCAATACTGGCTTGGTCATTCTGTTCGAATAACAATCTAACAGCGATGTTAGATATAAGAACCTTGATTTGAAGCAGTAATCTGCGAACATTAATTCTATCAAGAGCACTGTCTCTAACCTGTAGAGTTTTGTTACCGAAAATCGCTGTACCCGTATCAGCGAAATCCGCTAATGGGTTGATTCTGCCACCGTAAAGAATGTCTCTGGCTTCCAGACTGAGTTTGTACATTGACTTCCTTGCATTGGTAACACCACGTGTTAAACCAGCTGGTGCGAACCAAGGGAATCTCGTGTTATCGGTAAACGCCATCGCCTTAACAACTTCACCAGTTGGTGGGATATATACGTTTACATTGTTCTGAGTATCTCTGATTTGAATCCAAGGGAAGTAAGTACAGCTATAATTACTATCAATACCTGTTTCAGTAAGAGTATTGGTAATTTGTCTCGCTGCAAAAACATCTTCATTACCACCACCACCAACGGTTGGGTTGGTAATATTAGGTAATTCAGGTGAATCAATAACATAGAGTGTATCGGTTCGCTGTTCTTCAATCATTTCGATTGTGTTCTGAATCAGAATAGTATGGTCAGCCCAATTAATACCCGGTGTGGCAAAAATATTAATCGTCACGTCTTCGGGGTTAGCGAAGGTATCAATAGCCATTTCCCATGCTTGGAAATCGTTATTTGGTACTTCATTTGCTGAAAACGTACCGCTTTGTCTTCCACCTTGTCTATATGCATCATCAACTGAACGAGTTCTACGATTTACATCCCAACCATCAAAACCACCAGCAGGAACCAAGGTGAATTTTCTTGTTGCTATGTTATAGTATGGGTTTGTTGGGTCATCGGTATTCACATATGTTTTGAAATCACCTTCACCTGTTTCAAACTCATAACCATCAAAAGTAAATGTTGCTCCACTATCCATATGGAAACCTTTGGATTTCGTGAATCCACTTGAAGGCTGTCCGCTATAGAAGTTAATGAAATCAAACATGTTTTGATTGATACCGTCACCAGTATAACCCAATTCAGAAAGACCAAGATATGTCTTACTTACTCTATCGGTGTCGGCATACTCTGTTTTGTAGAATATTGCTGGTGGAATACCTGTAGTACTACCACTAACATTCACAGTGTAGTTGTTTAATATGTAGCCTTCAAAACCAGCGGGGAACACATCATTTGGAAGGTCACCTGCGATTTCAGCCATAATATATTTACTGTTGAGACTGTATTCACCATCGGAAGTTCCGATTTTCTGTCCAACATAATTACTTGCACCTTTTACCAGTGTACATTTTTGGATGGTTTCCAAAACACTTGGATTATCATCGGTATCATAGAATTCCCTGACAACGACATCAAATTCCAGTGTATATGGATTAATATTCTGAATCGTTACTTTAATTTCTTCGTTTGCACTATCACCATCAGAGATAGTGATGAATTTGAATAGTCTGTCAACCGTATTACCTTTAATTTGAGAAACAACCCAAGGGGTTTCGGGAGTCTTGTAACTGGTTTCGTAATCACCAAAAATGTTATTATCCTCTTCAGTAACAACCATTTCGGTTTTCACACCATACACAAGACTATTTTCATCAAGTTTCATAATTAAGTCAGGATAGACTGCCTGAACCCAAATCATGGTATCCTTATCTTTTGGGGTATTACCGATTACATTAGGTAGAAAACTACTATCGTTAGGATTTAACGAAACGGTGTAGCTACTTCCAGTACTTCCAGTTACATAGTATGGATTATTTGGGTCAGTATTTGTGGCGATTAATTTAAATTCTTCATAAATATCACCAACACCCAGTAATGTTTTATTGTTAGTAATGCTAAGATTAGTTGTTTCAAAATTAGGTGTTGCACCAACCTTACTATCAATTGCAATTTCAGAATCACCACGACTTCTAATCACAGCCACAACCATATTCTCATATTCGGCTAATGATGTGCCTGTGTACATGGTTACCACATCAGTAACAGCACCAACACCCTCATTGTATGTGGTAGCAGTAAATTCGTGAACATATTGTGTGAAAACATCACCACTTCTTGTGTAGCCAGTAGCTGTTGTTCCTGTAGCACCAAGACTACCAAGAGCAACGCCCAGATAACTATTACCTGAAAACGGAATGCTTGTTCCTGTGGTAGCTGATACACCTGTGACGCTATCTAAATCAACCCCAGCTTCAATAACGATGTTCCACGATTGCCCCGCCTTATATCCACTAAGACCCAGTACTCTGGTCACATATAATTGTTGCGCTTCTTCGAGGAAGGCGTTAGCAACATAAGGTAATTGATATTGAAGACTTCCATCGGGAAATCTTTTCGTGCTTTGAATTCCAAAACTTTCTTTGAATTCGGTCTGGTCTTGAATGAAGACGGGTTCAAATGCAGGTCCCTTCAAGGTTTCTCCAGCCAATCCCAGTGTTGTGATTCCCACATTACGTGTAACATAAGTTAAGTCACGTTCTTTAAATTTTACACCCGGAGAGGTAAATACAAAATCTGCCATATTATTTATTATTTAATTTTCTAATTTATTTTTCACTATTAATAGAATGTCGATTCTTTTCCAATAAATACTGAAAAATAATCGAAAAGAAGTTTTTACCAGATTATTATCACGCTGATAGAAATACAGATTTCCTCAGATTTTCTGATTTTTGGTCTCGATTTTTCTCGATTTCCATATTTTTGTCTTTTTTCCTAAAAAAATTGCTTAAATTCACTTAGATTTTTTTAGGAAAAAAGACAGATTTTTTTGATTTTTCTCGTATTAGTATTTATAGAAAACCAAGATATGAACAAATCACAACGCATATACCTTAATACAAGTAACACAGGGAACCAAAACGATAACAAGTTTATCACGGTAAGACTGGAACAGGATGTCGAGACACTGGAATTCATGTCAATGACCTTGAGAACCAAAGACGTGTATCAGAACTTCAATGCGGATTACGGTGTGCTTGTTGGCAGAGTTCTTGCTAATGGTGGTATTGGTGTGCCGAATGCCAAGATAAGTATTTTCATTCCGTTAACTGATGAAGATGCCAGTAACCCCGATACATATAAATTATACCCATATACCACCCCAAGAGACAAGAACACCGAGGGCAAGCGATATAATCTGTTACCACGTGTAAGTAAACGTGACCCAGAAGACGGTGAAATTAAACCTAAACAGGCATTCGGTAGCTTCCCAATAAAAGAAGAAATTGTAACAAATGAAACCTTTCTGGAAGTCTATAAAAAATATTATAAATACACAACCACAAGTAATGATGCTGGTGACTATATGATATTCGGAGTACCAACTGGCACACAAATCGTGCACCTGAGTGTTGATATAACGGATATTGGTGAATATAGTATGAATCCCGCAGCGATGGTAACGAATCTCGGTTATTCGCCAAACCTATTTACAGATAATAACACCAGAATCAAACCCAGTAATGATTTAGGTGATTTACCACATATCGAAACTCAGGAAATCAGTGTTGATATTAGACCATTTTGGGGAGATGTCGAAAATTTTGAAATAGGAATTACCAGACAGGATTTTAGAATACGTGCAACGCTCACAAACACATTCGTTATGTTTGGAAGTGTTTTTACTGATGGTAATAATGCCATGTATGGTGAGAACAGTTTTGGTACTACGAGAAGAATACAAGAACTTTTTAGTGCACGTCAAAACGTTAATGAAACAGCGGGAATGTTTTCAAAAAGAATTGGTAAAGTAATGGAGAAAATATATTATTATCCGTCACATATTAGTGATGCTGATATTAATTCGGGAAACGTTGAAGATGATTGTAGTGATATGGAAATACTTGACCCAAATAATTATTCAATTTACAAACGAAATGGGGATTTTGTTTTTATTATAAATTGTAACAGAAATAAAGTAGTTACTGGTGATGACGGAAGTCCAGTATCCGTTTCTAACACCAATCCAAATGGGATTTTTACTGAATTCAGGGGATTCGTAACTCTTGAAATTACCGAGAATGAATTACCTATGAATTTCAATGGTAATATAGGTAATAATGCAATTGTTGAACCATTCAGATACAGATTTAAATTCCCACAATATGCTTCACCAAAAAATGGGTTAGGTTGGAACACAGGAAATAATCACATCAGTGTTATAAATTGGAGGAAACAAAATTTTAGATTTGAAAGTAAGAAATTTTACAGTTTTTCAAGATTCCATGCTACCGTTGCAAATGAAGGTGGTACTGATAGTAATCAATTCACTGATGATGACCCAAATGGTTTTTTTAGTAAAGATTTTATTAATGATATCACAAAAGAAATAAACGTTATCTCGGACAATGAAATAAATAATGTCGGTGTGATACTTACCAATAATTATCAAAACACCACTGACGACACAAACTACAGTAATTCTCAATACGGATTCCCATCTAATCGAACAACAAATACAGCACATCGTTTCGGTGCTAATTGGATGAATCTCTCAATACATTTTCCACAGGTTGGGAAACTCGTTAGCGCATATAATAGAATTGAATATGTTCAGGTTGCAGACCATTTTCATAGACAAGGAGAGGGTGATGGTAATGAGGAATTCAATGGATTTTTTCTGAATGATAACGACATGATTATTGCTGCTGGTGACATCAACACCAAATATTTTCCACGTTCAGACCTGCATTGGACGGATATTATTGAAGTTCCCGTTGAAGACATAAAGAAATTTAACACAATCACATTAAAAGGTTTTAAAGATGATGTGTTTAGTGGGGTATTACAGGGGAATTATCGTAACGGTAACACTCCTTGCCCCTATAACGGTGGAAATGAAAACGGTGTGCCGACAGCAAGTAATGATGAAAGAATTTATTTTTACAAGGGATTAAACGATGCTGATTGTATAAAATATCTGCTTGAACTTGGTCTGGTAACATAAAAAACCCCAAAACGTTGTCTTGGGGTTCAATATGTTTCACCGAAAATTTATTTGGTTAAGGTATATACCCCACCAATGGGAACATTAGTGAACACCGCATCGAAGAGTTCTAATCTCAATATTGTGTTATCAAAATCATTAACATTTAAAATTTTAAAAACATAATAATTACCCCCAATTGTGAGATTATTATTTTTAAGGGTATAGTTATGTACCCAATCAAGATTATTTGGGTCATCATCATCAATGCAATCCGAGAACAACCTAAGTGTTGTCGTGGTCACATCAAGAACTTCAAACGTTATGAGATCATATTCCTCATTCAGATCATCATCGCAAGCTGTATATACTTCACCTTTAAACTCAAGGGATTCAAAGTGCCAGTCACCAACAAGGTCTTCTACGATGATGCCTTCGGGAGCAGGGTCTACTTTTTCGCAACTCGTGCTCATCAGAGCCAGAGTAAAAATCATTGTAAGTAAATAAATCGCTTTTTTCATTTTTTCTATTTTTTAGTTTTTAATTGTTAAACACACGATATTATACGAAGAAAAATCATAAAGGTTACGTTTTCACGAAATTATTTTCACGGTATTTATGTTATATGGATAGAAGCGTTGAAATATTACTGGGTTCTCGAAGAGATATTAATGCTGTTAATACCGAGGAATTCACTAAAGCCGAACTCACGAGAAAGACTTCAGAAATTACAGAATTTACTGTGAATGATGTCGTGGATGCCACAGAGGTTTTTGATGAGGAACGTGCCAACAATCCAGTATATAGAATATACGGTAGAATCGAATACATGTCGTTACTCAATGGTTTGGTTAATAATTATGACGAACTCGATGATTTTTTTACTCCCGATTATACTGATGATTCAAAAAACCTATTAAATTCTTTCGATTTCTATCTTGTCAGACCCGCAAGTAGCGGATATACTCGTGCTGGTAGTCTTAATAGTAGTAATTATCTCAGACTGTTCCAAGTAATTGCAACACCAAATGACTTCGAATTATTTCCTGCGGGTTTCACAACCAACGTATATGATGAACAGACCTATGGTTTTGCATTTAATATCGATTTTGATGTGAGCCAGTATTTCGATAATTTCGGGTTCCCGATTACCGAATTATTTCTATTTGCAAAATATAAATTAAAAACCAATGGGAATGGTGTGGCAGAAACCATGCAATACACGAGATACATTACAACGGGTACTGGAATTAAAACCAATTATTCACCTAAAGACTTAAATATTGGAGATATTGTGGAAACCGCAACAACGGGTAAAATTGGTGAAGTTATAAATTACGATGAAACCCAATACAGACAAACCCTTGTTGACAATCAGACCATATACATTAAAACCCAATATGAAACCAGTGGTGGTAGTACAAGATATCTTGTTTGGAAATACAACCCCTTCATTCCGTTAAGACTAAGATATCTCAGTGATGACCTAAGTACAGCTGAAATGACGAAATTGGTTGAAAACTCCATAAGTCTGGATATTGAATATACAAGCAATCCAACATTTAATTGGACTGTGGAGAAATCCACACAACAAATTGTGGGTTCGGATGAATCTGTTATAACAAATTGGACATCAATTAATGGCGGTGGTGGCATATCTGGAAATCTAACAAATGGAACCATTACATTTGGAGGGGTTGGCACATATAAACTCGATTTTAACGCCAAGATAAAATTTCCACGAAACAGTTATAGGTACTACGCCATAACTAAAATACAGAAACAAAGTGGAAGCAGTTGGGTTGATATTTCTGGAAGCACAATCTTATTTGAAAATACTCATGAGAGTAAAAGCGTTAGACTTGAAGAAAATTTTGTTCTTACCGACACAATTCGAGTCGTAACTAAACTAATACCCAATCCCAATGAACTCGTGCCAGAAGAAACCGAGATTCCCACATACGCAACAGAACTCGACAACGGTCAATACGTGTGGAGAGAAATAGTTCCACAGGGATTTACTGAACCCCTAAGTGGGAATGGTGTTGATTACCCTTTCATGAACGGCAGAAGATATTTATTTGCACCGCTTATACTCAGCATCTCACCTGACTTAAGTGATAGTAATACTTCAACAGTATTTAGTCAGATATCTATGAATAGTGATTCAACATTATTGGAATTCGTTCCAGAACCCGAAAATGATTTAAATGATATAGGAAAGCCATGTCGATAATACAAGAAAAAATATATTTAAATAAAAACAGTACAGGTGCAACACTTACCTTTGGTTTAAGTGGTAATGTTAATGTGTCTGGTTATCAGCAGGAAATCGACAGACTTACTGAACAGACCAAACAGGAATTAATTAATCCCATAACGGACTATGAAATAGTTAGGTTCACTCCAAGCAGAACGAGAAATCTTAGGTTTTATTTTTTAAATGCTGGTAATACTACACATGGTAACACATTCACCAACGCAGGATTTACGAGTTCCGAACTCAGTAATAGAGATGATGTGATTAGAAACAGTTTTATTATTGCTGATTTATATGACACCATTACTGCTAACACCCAAACCAGACTAACCACAACATATCAAACTAAAATGGGTTCAGTTCCTAATTATACGTTGCAGACTGATTTGAATCATCAGCTTTGTGGTATAAATATTCCCAAATGGTATCTCAATACCCTAACAGATAGTTTTGTTGTTGCATACATGAAATTAAGTTTTTACAATGCGAAAGACGGCAAATTACAGCTTTTCTATAATAATTCGATTAACGACCTTGCTGACCCAGAAAACATGTATTTCAGAGTCTTTTTATACCCACAATCCAATACATGGAGATTCGCAACCGACCCCGTGAATGCATATGAACTCACACCGAATAGCGCATATGTTCAGAGAAACAATGATACGTTTCAGAATTTCGAAAACAAGAAACAAAACTATCCAACTGGAAATGTGTTTGAGGACGATGGTACTTATGATGTTATAGAATAATTAATTATCGACACTATATCCGATTCTCGGTTGTCTCATGGTCTTAACTATTTCAAATTCCTTCTCGTCTTGAATGAAACCCAGAATTTTTAAAGCGTATTTACTAACAAAGAAACGGTCACCATCAATGTTTTCAATCGGATTGGCTTCAGCAAAACCCTCAAATAACAAGGGCAGTGGATTACCTTTAACCCAAACGTATTCCTGACGACTAGCAAAATTCTTTAACACTTGTTCATCATAAAGATTTACATCAACACGGTATTTCGTGAATAATGCCACCTCATATGTTAAGTCAACATTGACGGGTTCAGGCATTTTCATTTGTAGATATATGACTTGACCCTCATCCATTATCGGAACATTCATATATCTGAAGCTACGGGGTTGTGGAATACGGTGTTTAATACCCAAACGAGTACCGATTTGTTTATCAATACGTCTTACCGTGATATAGGGTGTCGGCACGTTTTTATCGTTATCCATGAATTTCCAAGTTTTACTGAATTCACCCCAACGGTCGTTATCAAGATAGAAACTCGGTACGGACTCATTGTCAAGAGTGAGTTTCATATTATATTCATTTACGTAATCAAAAACAGCTCGGTCAAGGTCTTCGAATAATATGGTTCTCGGTAGATAATTGGTTTTCTTATCGGTTTTAACCATGAGTTCGTGAATTCTATCCATTCCGTATTCCAAATACTTGTTTCCTACCTCTGGCGGGTTGGTATCAATCATTACTTTACTTTTCTTTTTTGGAAGCGACATGTGCTCGATTTTAATATAAATACTCTTTGATTTTATTATTTTTATACTTATATTTGCTCAATAAACACACGCAATGATAGTAGAACGAAAAGAAGTACTGGATGATGATAATGATATCGGATATATTGAAGCCATCTATAAGTCAGAAAATATACTGAATACCGTGTATTTCGTGAAAAGCCAGAGACTGTATATCGGATTTAGTCGTGGTAATATGTATTCTTATGAAAATATTGACCCTGAACTCTATCAGGAATTTGAGGATACCGAGTCTCATGGAAAATTTTTTCACACCAGAATCAATAACAGATTTCCATATCGTAAGGAATACACACTCAATCCTTCTGAATTAAAAGAATATCAGGAAATCGTGAAAAATAATATTATCGAAGAAGACCAAGAAGATGAGTAATAACATTGAAGAACTCAGGAGTCAGAACGCCTTGATGAAACAGGCGTTACTGTTTTACGGTAACAAAGAAAATTATATCGAACACAAGAAATATAAAGAACCGTCATTGATTCAAGCCGATGAAGGCAGCCAAGCTAGATTCGCACTGGAACAACTACAGGCGATAAACGATATCAACGACAAGATGGATGAAGATTATCTGAAATTGATTGAGAATGAACTCGGTAAAACCGAAACACCTGAAGGTATAAAAAAATTAATTAAGGAAATTAAAAATGTTGGTGATGGAAACGTTTAAAGAATATCAGGAAAAAGCAGTAAGTCTTGGCATCTCGTTGGATAAATTTAAAGCAATGCACCCAGAAACACCCGATGATGTTTTGGAATTACTTGCAGTTGCCTATGACGGTCTGGGACTTGGAGAAGCAGGTGAGGTACAAGGTAAAATCAAAAAGATTATAAGAGATGCAGGTGGTGTAATAACCGATGAACATCGAGATGCGATTAAAGCTGAACTTGGTGATACTCTTTGGTATATGGCAAGTATGTGTAAGAATCTCGGATTCAGTCTTGAGGATGTTGCAACATACAATATTGAAAAATTAATTGGAAGACACGCTCGTGGAACTGTTCACGGAAGTGGAGATAATAGATAATGAATAATATTAATAAAATATTGTTGGGTTTATTGTTATTTTTCAATAACACCAAGTATTTATCGTAAAAATATTATGGTAGAAAAAAATTGTTTAACTTGTGGT
>Ga0306898_1000079_pt1 | contig 41907 bp, 60 predicted proteins | sample AntRauMFilla1564_FD_190424 | JGI IMG/M metagenome (GOLD analysis project Ga0306898, IMG submission 190424) | Saline lake microbial communities from Rauer Islands, Antarctica - Metagenome Filla 1 #564 (v2) (version 2) | ecosystem: Environmental > Aquatic > Non-marine Saline and Alkaline > Saline ...
GACCACACATCGGTCGACCACACATCGGTCGACCACACATCGGTCGACCACACATCGGTCGACCACACATCGGTCGACCACACATCGGTCGACCACACATCGGTCGACCACACATCAGGTGAAGAAATCGTGATCCCGGTGACACCAGAACCAACGATGGTCGAGGAATCTCCTAACGATGCACCCGACCCAGGCCGATACGACGGGCCACTCGATCTCGATGTCATCGCCGCAGGCGGCAACCCGATGATGTCACGACGCGTTGACCTGACGCACGAACAGAAAATGTCGATTGCCACGAAGACGTCTTCTCGCAAGAAGGATCTTCGCGAGCAACGGCAAGAACGATTCGATCAGAGACAATCACGAAACGAACCGTCCCCCGTGGCGAAGACGCTCGCGTCGTCCCCGGAAGTCGTCGTCGCAACGCAACTGTTTGCTGATCCGCCCACGCCGCCCGCGTCGTCTGCACCGCCGGTCACTGCCTCGGAGTCGAGCAGTCCCGTCGCTGAACAGGCTGAACCCGTAATTGACTCACCATCCCCTGGACCGTCACCGCCGAACATCGCCGCCAACGTTCCGATGACCACTGCGGGTATTGAGGAAATCCGCCAGTCGATCACGAGGGAAACCAGCCAGTCCCAGGGATCGCAGCAGACCATCCCGGTCTCGCCGCAACCGTCGACGATCAACCGCCAGACGCCGAACTCCACTCAGGTGCCGTTTGACCAGGAGCCGACTTTCGATCTCGACATGCAGTCCGGAAACCAAGTCACGCAGCAAGCTGCGGCGTCGGATGCGGCTATCGATCAGCACAACGAAGTGATCGATTTGATTATCCAATGCTTGTCACGCCTGACTGTCGCGTCTTCAACGCATCGTGCTCGCTTGACGACCATTCTCGATCGACTTGACTCGGAATCGCACAGCAACGAATACGGCGAGGGAGATTCTTCATGGATGGGGTAACTTTTTATCACGGCGATTTCACGCATCGGCCCTGCGAGGTTTACCCGAAGCGATTCTCGATCGAGAACGTGCGGGGCGACAACGGGATTGTGTGGGCGAAAAAATACACGCTCGAAATCGGAGGCGATTTAGTCGGGGCTAGCGGGGCTGAACTGGATGCGAATGAGGTTGTCGCTCGCATCGCGATCCTCGATGCCGCCTACGCTGCCGAGCACCAGGACTGCGGATTCAAAATGCAGGACGGCACAACCACCGTTCACACGCTTGCAACCAACAACGCGAACAACCTGACCGGCAACCGGATCGTCTATCGATCGTGGGAGCACCTGCACCCAGGTGAACTTGCCAACACGCGATCGTTCGCAGTCAGGTTCGAGGCCCTGTTCCGAACCAGCAGTGGATCGATTTTCTCTTACAATCAGCGGACTCGGAAGATCGGCACCGGCGGCCCGATGTGGAAACTGTACGAAACGGCGAACGGGACCATCCAAAAGGAGTTCACGGCGAACTTGTCAAAGGTGGTCCATATCACAACCGGTGAACTGGTCAGCGGGATCCCATTGCCCGCGTCCACGCCTCTTTGGCCGAACGAAGAACAACAATGGCGTCGCGAGATTGAAGTCGGAACACCCGTGGATCACGGTCACCCGACTGGTAAGTACACGCACTATCGAACGCTCTGGCGATACCACTTCGAACGACTTGGACCGAGTGCCCTGACGTCGTCGCCGAGGTACACCTAATGGCGTTGACAATGTCGCTGGCTGGTTTTCCGCCTGTTATCCGTGCTCGCGTTCGCGGTGGCTGCGGAAGCACGCCCGGTCGCGCCACGATCGAATGCGTGATCGGAAACGGCACCGCCGAGGCATGGCCTGACACGACGACATTCACGATGTCCGACGGCACGACCACGCTGTCATGGGTTGGGATGCGAATGATCGGTTCGCCTCGTGTTCGTAGTGGGAAAATGCGAGTCATCCTGGAAGACAGCCGCTGGAAACTCCGGCACGTCCTGCTCGGCACCGATTACAACCAACTCGATTCCGCTGGCGTTTCGCTCGTTCCGACTCAAGCCACAATGGCGCAGCTTGCCGCAGTGCTCGCCACGAAAACATCGCTCACTATCAATGCCGGAACCGTGCCCGCCTTCGTTCCGCCGGCAAAGTGGCGAGGTATCACGGCATCGACAGCCATGGAACGCTTGCTCGCCGACGCCGTCTGCCGGCTCCACTACTCACCCGTCAACGGACAGTACAGCATCTGGGCGGCGGGCGCCGGGCCTTATCCCGCCCTTACCAATCGAATGTTCATCTCGTCGCCCGCACGCGGCATCCGAACGATCTACGTTCGTTCCGCACCGATACTCTACGAACGAAAAATGGCTGCCACCGCCGTCGTTGAAAACGGTGCAGGGCAAATCGTCAACGTTGCCGACAATTACCCGAACGAGTATTTCAGCGGATTCCCATCGGTCACCAATGATGTCCTGAAAGAACGGCTCCGTCAAAGTGCGTACCGATTGTGGAAAGTTGCGGCGACAAATCGCCATCTCAAAAACCACCGTGCCCTCTCGATCCTCTCTGGCAGTGGCGACGTGAAGTTCCTCGGGGCGAAAATGACTCGCGACGCACTTGCATCACAGATGAAAGAATCCGAAGTCAGTATCGTCGAGTCATTGTCACATCGTGACGAGACCGGACACCAGGTCTACCACACACCATGGCCCTTGATCCGTGCCAACGGCACATCGATCGACACCTCCGCCGAGATCCTCGCCGCGTATCACCTCGACGGGACTGGTGGGTTGCAACGGGAGGTTCAATCACGCAGCATCGCGGCGAGCGGCACCGACCGCAACTTCGACGTTCATTGGTTGCGTCCAATCGACTCCGACCAGGACGACGTACCCACCACTCAATGGAGCACTTACCTCGGTGCCGTCGCTGACGCGCTCGATACCGCGTTCACCCCGAACCCACACACCGTGACACTTCCAGGAATCGTCGTCGCACCGCCGAGCGGTCACATTGGTGCAATTGAGTATTACGCCGAAATTCGACCACTCCCCAATCTGCTCACCCGCATCGCTCTCGATTTCGACGCCAACCCTGGAGACCTATCATGATCGGTGAAGGCACCCTCATTATGGTCGAGGCCAAAACCAGCGCGAGCGCTGCGACGGACGGATCGGCCAGCACCTTCGAGGCGCACCCGCTTCTGCTCAGCGAAAGTGGATCGCCATCAATCGGCAAAAACCCAGAGACCTTCGATGTCTGCAACACCTCGACCAAACGGGTTTGTGCTGGTGATCGAATGCCAGTGGCGAAAACGATCCAAGGACACTTCGTCACCGCGTCCCTACTCGTCGGTCGCGCCATGAGCGCCGTGTTTGAGAAAGACGGCGAAGAATGGAATGTGACCAAATACTGGGAAGGCGAAGACCCTGAAATCTGCGGACCACCGATCGTAGAATGCCTGTTCGGCTGTGATTGCCTCAAAGACGGCGACAAGGTCTATGCGAGATACTCGCCCGAGGATGATAAGTATTACGCTGTCTCCTCTGCGTCGGCAATGCTCGGACCCGCCAGAGACATTGAGGTGATGGTCGACACCGATGGCGTCGACCTGAACAACCTCGTTGGGTGGTCAACTATCAACTGTGGGGACTTCAAATACGCCACACGCACGATCAAGGCGTTCGATTGCGAACCACCCGCATCGCCAAATACACCTGACACGCCGTCTCTAAATAACAAGATTGTTGCCTGGAACGGGACCATACAACCCGTACTCGTCGGTGCAACAATCACCACCAACGGCACCGGGCAACCCTGTCTCACATTCGCCACGGCCAACGCTCTCGTCTGTGCAACCGTAGGCACCGGTCCTGCACCTGTCCTCCTGTGCGGCACCGAGTGCTGCGAGGAGACGATTCACTACAAACGATTCCAGTCGCCGAACGATGTGCCCGCCGGTGCAACGGATGTCGGCGAATACGACTTTGAGGTCGATGGCAGTCCGCTCACTGATACGGTTGCCGAGCAGTGCTTCGCTGACGGTGATGCGACCGAGGGATGGGTCCAAGGATCCGCCGAAGCACTCGGCGAAGACTTCACCCGTGAGAATCCATCGCCGGAATGCTGCCCTGATGAGGAGCCGGCTCCGTAATGGCTGGCCTCATCTTTCAAAACGGCGAACTATTGTTCGTCAACGGCGACCTTGCATTCTGCGAAACCGACTGCTGCTACGGCACGCCGCCGCCGTGCGATGACTGTTGCACCAAACTCGTCGGCGGTGAGTGGGTGCCAGCCGATGGCTCGGACCCTGCTCACTTTCTGTTCGTGTCGACGTCTGAGACGAGTGCCGACACGATCGAGGTCAAGGTATCCGGCATCCTCCAGGACCGTTTGATCTGTCACGATCAAGAGATTGTCATCTCCGCCGAGTACATCCATCACGACGCAGAGGGCAGCGATAACGGGCACGGTGCATCTGAGGCGAATCACGAACCCTACATCACGTGGGATCGTGCGTGGGAATACCAAATGATCGAGCCATCGGCGGGTACGGGCGACACGTCCTACCCTCACGGCATGATCAAATTTGGTGAAGACACCGACATCCATCAATACGAGATCACGTTCAAATTCAACGCCTGCTACGTCGACAGTGGCACGCAGTACGGCGCGATCGATATCGTCTGGCAAAACGAAGACATCGACGTCGAGATCAGACTTACGGATTGCCCATCGGCTTACGGCGATTGCTGCATTCCCGAGTTTGCGTGCGAGCCGTGTTGCTACTACATCCCGCTCACCGACGGCGAGACGAACATCGCCAAGACCGAGATTGTCTATTGGGCAGAGGACAACGGCGTGCGTGTCCGCCTCGCGTTCGTCGTCGACTCCGATGATCGCGTGATCTACTGTAAAGACGACGGTGGTGATGTAATCGTTAAGGTCGACGTGATTCCGCCGCCGGAATACACCGCAGGTCACGAACCTGAATTCTGTATTTTTTGGCAAGGATGGTGGCTCGGCACGTTTCCCGACGGCACGGGAGAACCACCATGCGCACCGGAGGCAGACGCCGATTGCAATAACGAAAACTGGCACACCTACGGTGAAGGATGGAGCGTCACGCGTCAGTTCGTCACGCCTGGATGCGATCACCCATGCCAAGAAGATCCACGCGACGGGCTGGTGCTCGAACTCGGACTCGAAGGATCGGGAAGCACCGGAATCAAAATCTCAACCGGCCTCCTCGAAGAATGCCCCGGCCTGTGCTGCTGCGATCAATACGTGCCGTGTTGCAGTACTTGCTTTTTCCCAATCGGAGAGGACGCACCTTCACCGGGGGAAATGATTGTCGGCTTCGATGACGGAGCCCCAAGTAAAATCGAAGATCTCACTGCTGTCATCAACGGAAATTTCACACTAACGCAGGTCGGAGAATCTCGCCACGCCTACGAAGAACGCGACCTATCAGTTGCGGGGTGCCCAGAGGAGATCGAGAACTACAGCGTGTGCTATTGGCTCGTCGACATGGAAGTCACCGAAGTCGAACCGGGGTATGAATCCCTGCTTGGATCGACCGCATTATGGAGAGTTCACTATGCCAGCAACCCTAACCAGTCTGGCAACTTCTGGAGCACGTTTGGTGAAACCGGCGGCGTATTCGGATCGTTCGGAATTGAAGGTGTTGGCGATGTGGTCGGTGTCGAAGGCGAAGACCCGTGCGCGGGCTCAATCGAACTAACGCACTCGTCAGCTACCGTCACCTTTTCAGCAAGTGGCGGCATAGCTTTCCCGTTTGCCGAAGACGAAATGCAATGCAATTTCGGTTTTCTCGAACTGCTGGAAAACGGCGAATGGCGAAAGGCAACCACTGCGGATTTGCCGAGTGGATTTACAGACGGCGACGAAGGCGAGGAGTTTTAATCAATCGTGTCACCCCATCTCACTCTCCGCAAAGCCGGGTTCACCGTCACGATCGTCGGCAGCAGCAAGATCAACGTTCGCCCGAAAAGTAAACTGACGAACCACTGGCGATCGTTCATTCGCGAGCATAAATCTGACATCCTGGCTGACCTGAAAACCCTACCAAAGCCTCCACCCCTTCAGCCGACCACAAAAGTTCCAGGAGGAGTCGGCACCGAACTGCACAACCAGATTCCAAAATGGTTTGAGTCCAACGGATGTGGGTGCCGGGACTACGCCGCCAAACTCGATCGCAAGGGGATCACATGGTGCGATCAAAACCGAGACGAGATCACCAATCACCTCGTCAACAAAGCGACCGAAACATTCCTCGGGTCAATCAGCGAAACGCTCGATCGCGCTGTTGCAACACGCTGGCTCAATAAAGCCATACCTGTCGCACGCACCGCCGAAGCGGGCCACTTTGCCGAGTTGCTTTCCCGCAATCCGATCATCGACCTTCCTGATGATACGATAGTCATCACTGCCGCCGATGATCGATTCATTTCCGGTGCAACACTGCTCGCATGGACAATCCTGCAACAGCACCGATGCCGAATCCGTGTGTACGATCTCGGGATCAGCAGGGGACCGATGCGCAACCAATTGTTGCACTGGGGCATCGAGTTGGTCAAACCTTCCGAAGCCAGCCTCATCATTCCTCGTGGCGTGCCAGCTTGGCAAATTTTCAATAAACCGGTCTACATCAACCACGCATTGCAATCAAATCCACGAGTGCTCTGGCTCGATTCGGACACCGCCGTCGGTGGCGATATGACACCGACGCTAATGCACACGCCATTCATCCCCGACCACGGCGGCTACAACGCCAGCGGAAACGCCACACGAGAACCGATCACCGAACTGCTCGGTCCTGACGTTGAGACGTGGCACGACACTCACTATCCGTGCGCTGGAGTGGTTGGGTTATCCCGAGCCGATGCACCGCTTGTCACCGAGTGGCTCGATCGAACCCGGCGGGTCTACGACGCCGATCGTCACCAGCACGCCCAGTATTTCGACCAATCGATTTTGCAGACTCACTACACCGGCCCACTTGCTGACGGAGCTATCTACAATTCTTTCACATGCCCTCGTGACGGCGATCAACGCAAAATCCTCAAACACCTCATCGACTATCCTGATCGCGTCATCCACCACTTCGGCGGATCAAGAAAACCGTTTCTTGACTGGCCCATGTTTGCATGGCCGATGCCGCGAGGTGCGGCATGAAATTCATTTTGCTCGCCGACTGTCGATGCGGCGGTAACGCGATCCGCACCGCCTTGGACTCCCACCCCGCACTCAAAGTGGCCGGCGAATTGCTCAACCCTCTTGAGCACGGATACGGCCCCGGCCAAAAAGGCAAGGGGATCGGCGATACCGTCGCAAAAGTAATCAACACGGCGACCGATGGCCGCCTGAAACCGTGTGGCGGATGCGGTGAACGGCGCAAAAAGCTCAACGAGCTAAGCGAATAGCTTGGTAAAACACCCGCTACAAGGAAGTAAAACTGATACAATTCCACGAGTCGCTCTCTCACAAACAAAAGGTTTCGCCATGTACCCCGCACCGACCAATCCACAAAACCAACCCGTTGTCGCGACACCAAAACAGGTCACCCGGCCACGCCGCACGGTCAAGCCACCCGTTCCGCCGACACCGAGCCTGGCGGGGCTGAGTCGCGATGCAAACAACATGCGACTTGCCCAAGGCGCAGCCAACGCGACCGCTGCAATCGCAGCCAACCCGGTCGTCGGTCCCGCACTCGCCGCCGATCCGGCCCGTGTCGCGAACCAGCAGCGACGTGCCCAATCGAGCCAATCGCTCGGGCAGGCAATGGAATCGCTCAACTCCACCGCCGAACCCATGGGCAACGCGGCCTACACGGCGATGGCGGGGAATCAACTTGCTAATCGCACGCGTTCCCCTGCGGTCTCGTCTGCCCTGGCCCGCGAGGATCGAATCGACGCCGGATTGGCCCGACCGGTGGGACCGATCGCGAGTGTCGGACGTGGCCCCGACGGGAAACTCAATGTCGCCCAGGGCATGACCCTCGACAAACTGTTTGCCGGTGACGAGGACGGTTCTCGACGAGCGACCTTCGAAGCTGCCCGCGAAGCGCGATCGGCCCAAAAAGAAAAGGCCCTCGGAATGCGACAACAGCGGGCTCAATTCCAAATGGCCACGGGCAACTATCTCGGTTCGCCTATGTTCGATGCCGACGGACGCGTCGACATGATGAACACCGCCGCCGCCCAGCAAATGAACCGCAACCCGGCCCTCGCGATGAGCGCAATCGCCGCCCAACGCGAACTCGGACAGGGCGACCGGCAGCTCGACCAACTGGCAACCCGCGAAGACAACCGATTCAACATGGACGGCAAACGATTCGGACTCGAAGACCGGATGGGAACCGCACAAATCGCCGACATGGAGGCGGGGCAAACTCTCGACCAACTCGTCGCCGATAACAATTTCACGACCGCAGGCCGCATGGCTGACAACGACGAGGCACGCGTCAAGGGTGAAACCCAAATCGGTATGGGACAGAATGAAATTGGGATGCTTAATGCCACGAATACGGGTGCGTACCAAGGCCGCATGGCTGACAACGACGAGGCTCGCGTCAAAGGTGAAACCCAAATCGGTATGGGACAGAATGAAATTGGGATGACCAATGCCACGAACCAGGGAACGTTCCAAACCGGCCAACTCGCAAACGACGGGCGACGCCTCGACCTTCTTGCCGACGGTCAGACGGCGCAGCAAGGTCTTGCCGAACAACGCATGACTCTCGACGACTTCGTGCAACGAGCGAGCGTCCAGAACGCCGCCGATCAACTCGACGCGAACACGCAAAACCAATTCTCCCAACAGCAACTCGAACGGCAACGCCTTGCTATTGCGGAACAGGGTCAACTCTCCAAGCAGGAACTCGCCGAACGCTCACTTGACGATCTGATTGATCGCGGTGAATACGACCGGGGCGAAACCGCGTTTGATCGCCAGCGAACACTCGCAGGGCTTCCAGCCGACCCGAACGAAATGAATCCGCAGGAGAGCGTTCGCACCGCCATGCAATTTGCCGGGTCGACCCCCGCAGAACAAACCGCCGCGATCAACGCCGGTGCCCAATCGCTCGCGAGCAACCCGGCAGGAGCGAACAACCCGGCAGGAGCGAACATCCCTGCTATCGTCGGAGCGACTCCCCAGGCATACGGAGACGCCTACGAGCAGGCTTCGTACAGTCCAAATTGGCTGTTCGGGATGACCGATACACAGAGGGCTGCACAAGAAGCACAAATGAAAAACGTGCAGGCACTCGCTGGTGCCGCCGGTGTCACACTGCCACCGGTTGCCCCACGACGACCGTACTTCCTGGACATGCTTTATCCCGGTGGACCATCAATGTGATCTTCTGGGTGAATGTCGCGGACGCAGGGTCCAGGCGATCGCAAACAATCCTAATCCAAAGCATACCGTTGGATCGGTTGGCAATCCTGACGCTCTAAGGAGAACCGCCGATTCAACCGAGAGGGATGCTTCACGCAAGACCGATCCAAAGTATTCTCCGTTCAAAACCATGCGGTAACCCGCCTCGAAAAAGGCGATTGCCGCCATCGCACCGAACCCCCGTGAAACCATGTCCATCTACGATCTCCCCACGCCCGGCAGGAACTCTTTAGGACGTGGCGTGTACGGCACCGGGTACGCCGCACAACCACTCAGCATCGGCACACTGCCGACACTCGCCGCGCCCACCATGCAAGTCGCCGGGGGCGCAGCGAGTATCTATGATGCACCGCCGCCCCCCCAAAGTCCAGCGTTTGATCCGATGCAAACGCCCGACGGAACGTTCAACGAGGTCGATCCGAGCCTGTTCTCCCAGGCTTCTGACGTCGGACTCGGCGGACTCTCGATGGTCGGCAACGCACTCGATCTGCCTGGTTCCTCAGTCCGCGATCTGATGACATGGTTGCCTGGTGGCATCTCCGCGCGCAACCCGCTCGACCAGTGGTTTTCCCCATTCTCCAGCAACAACCGAACCACCGGCGAGGAATTGCTTCGTCTTGATGAGTGGGACCCTGACAGTTGGTATGGCAGCGTCGGCAAGTTCGCCGCCGGGACCGCAGCCGAAATTGCACTGGATCCCCTGACCTACCTGACCCTCGGTGCCTCCGCCGGCGGTAAGGGCTTGAGAATGGCAAAGGCAGCCGGATTCCAAGACGACATTGTCAAGGTCGCATCACAGAAAGCCTCCGCTGAGGCGGGCCAGGACGTCGCGCTCGGGTTCCGACGTGGCAAACAAACCGTCACACCGCGTGAACTTGCCGACAACTTTGACCGAGGTGCCGATGTCGCGAGACGCAAGCGTGCACTTCTGGATTACAACCGGCAAAGCGCCACCGACATCGCCTCGTTCGACGACCTGCCGAGCGAGGTGATCGATCGTGTTGCCGAGCTCCCGCGTGAGGGCCTGGAACGCCTCGTCACGGCCTATAACGGATCTCTCGGCAAAGGAGTCCCACGTGCCACAACGATCGACGACGTGCCCGCTGAACTGCTCGACGATGTCGTGGGCGGAAACTTCCGTTGGAAACTACCATTCATGGAAGAACGCATCATTAACGATGTCGCTCTGCCTGGTGCCGTCGCGAGTGGATTGAACCGGACAGGCGAATTGATTGGACGTGCCCCCGTCCCGCGAACCGGAAAAACAATCTCCGACTTCACTCCTGAATGGATGTCGAACCTGCCGACCGATGGCCGGATCTCCGGCGAGACCGTGGCCCGAACCGGGGACCGAGTCGCCGACGTCGCGAAAAACTCCATGCCGGGACGGTTGCTCGCTTCGGTATTCGACGCCGCCACGATGGGTGCCAAGGGGATCATCGGCCAAAAATCCGCCCGCAACCTCGCTCGCGTCTTCGAGGAGCAGACCGCACTCGTCCGCGAAGAACTCGCGCCCGATCTGCTCAAACACGCCAATGCAGGAGTCTACTCCGACCCGAACATCGCGGGCGTGATGTCCGACGCCATGGAAGGACTCGTCGACCTGGAGACGATCCAACCAGGATACTCCTACTTGGCCCTCGATGACGCGAACCAGATCGTCACGCGAGCCCTGACTGACGAACAGGCCGCTGCGATGCAATCGCTCGCGCCCTCGATACGTAAACTGCGTGACCTGTCCGATGAACAAATCACCATCATGCAAGACGCCGGCTCCAATGTCGAGGAACTCGGCGAGGTGCTGAAGTACAAAACGATCGACGAGAACGGCGAGGAGGTCACACGCTCACTCGCGATGCCGTTCGCCTACTCCGCTCGCCAACGTCAAGACATGGACGGACCGATGCGACGATCCGGTTCCGGCGGTCACCGACTGGATTCACCCGACGGTGCGACCACGGCACGGAAATCGGGATACCGACACATGCCGACATCCACGATCAATCGCATGTCGATCGATCAAGAGTTTGCTGGCAAATACGATCGTGGCGTGTTCAAAACGCTGCGGGCGAAATTCGAGGACTTCTACAAAGGCGACGTCGACACCGGGCGAATGGGCAGCACCGCGCCCTCGGACATCAAACAAATGATGGACGACGACTACGTTCTCTTTCGTGAAAAATACGACCCGTTCGTCGCATTCAAAGCCAACGGCACGTTTGAAACTCTCGAGAAGGCCGCCTTGGAAGCGATCGAGAAAGAGCACCGGTCGCTATTCGATTCGATTGCGACACTCAACTCGAAACAGGTAAAGAAGGGTGTCCCGATGTTTGCCACCAACGTGGCCGAAAACACCATGAAACGATTGGAATCGGGATACCTGAACCTCAGTTCCGTCGAGGCAACACGACGCCTGATCTCATCCGCCGCGAGGCGAATCCCCGAGAATGGATCCAACGAAGCCAATCTCCTGTCCCAACTCCAAACCATGGGGCTCGATTACGATCGAATCCAAGGCAAGCTGATCGATGACCTCGGCGAACCCGCCACCGCGCTGCGACAGGGGTATTTCGACGCGGATCGGGCAACGATGGCGGACGAGGTTATCAATAGAATGTCCACCGCATTTAACGGACTCGACGATGATGCGATTCGCACGATTCGTACTGCGATTGATAACGATCCCGATTCCATCATTAACGGGCCGCTCTCGGCAATCCAGAACGAAAAAACTCGCAGTCAGATCACTAACTTAATCGAGAGACACCGGGACTTCACCCCTGACGACATCGACTCCTCCCGAATCCTCGAACGCTTTGAAATCGACGCCGAACTCGGACGCGACATCGGCACGATCAATCGGCAATTCCAGGCCCCCGAGGAGGCCAACGCGGTCACGGCAGCCTACGACGCGTTCACGAACCTCTTCAAATCCAATGTGACCGCGCCTTTCCCCTCGTTCCACGTTCGGAACATGCTGAGCGGGTTCACGCAGAACTTACTCAACGACGTCTACGACCCGACGCAAACCGGAATGCGGAAATACCTGCAACCGTACTCCGACACGATGCAACTCCTACGCGGAGAATCGATCGACAACGCTCGCAACATCCCGGCGTTCGTGAACCGCCACGATGAGTGGATCGCTGAAATGGGAGAGAAAGCCAACGGGCTATCTGACCTGCAATTGCAACGTGCCCTTGACGAACGCGCGTCCAATGAGGTCCGGCAATTGATCATGTCGCGTGGCCTTGTCGATTCGCCAGGACAACATAACGACCTCATCGCTGACATGGGCGGAAACGCCGTCGACCAAATGCTCGGACGTACCTTCGAGTCCGCACCCGCGACCAGACTCCGTGGAACCGGAATCCTCCCCGAAGGAATGCGGGACAACATCAACACCTTCGCTCAAAACGTTCGTGGCCGTGCCGTCGCGCCCAAGGACGCAACGCGTGGCGAACGATGGAACCCGCTCAACGTGCCCGGTGTTGCAGGCGGTAGCGAAAACTGGTGGGTCCGATGGGGCCGAGCGACCGGCGATGTCTCTGAACAGGTCATTCGCTCCTCGCCATTTATCGCCATGCTCAAACAAGGCATCGATCCCGACGAGGCCGCACGGCGGGTGAAACGACTGCAAGTGGATTATTCTGATCTCAGTAAAATCGAAAAAGCAAAATTCCGTCGGGCAGCCCCTTTCTATTGCGTCCCAGATGAAAGCGAGATGCTCACCCGTCAAGGATGGAAGACCTACGACTCGCTTTCTATTGGCGAAGAAGTGGCGCAATACGATATGAATCACGACACATGGTCATGGGGACCGCTCCTTGCAAAACAGGCGTTTGAGTTCGACGGGGAACTACATACAGTTGCCATTCGCAACGGAAAATTCCGATCTACAATGAATCACCGATGGCCCACAGAGACAAGGGTTCGGCAGTCTGTTCAAGTTGGCGGCCAGAAAAAGAGCAAAGATATTGGCCGAAGAAAACAGTGGAGGACCAGCGAAACCCTTGTAGATGATAGCTACTTGATTGCTTGCTCAGAGCACAATTATCGAGCAACAAGTAAGTGCAGCCCTCGTGATGCAGCTATCCTTGGGTGGCTTGTCACCGATGGCTTCATTCGGTGCCGCCGCCCGAATGAAAGACTACCGGTTTCCGAACGCCACTGGGAAGGACGGATCTATCAGCACCCTAGTAAATTCCTCAACAACGTGATTGAGTTGCTGCCTGATTCGATCCCCTGCAAGCCACATCCTGAATCGGGAGTGGTTGCTGTCAACGTTCCCGCAAGTGACATGAGAAGGGTACTCTCTTTTATCGACTTTGACGTGCAGAACCTTCCTTCGCTAGTCCTACAACTAACGAAAGAATCGGCAGACGCGATGCGTGTTGCGATGTTTCAAGCGGAAGGTTGTTCCACGAGCGGTAGAAATCGAGATGTCGAGCATTTCGCGCAAGACCCAACGATCAATCCTTCCATTCTTGAGGCGTTTCAACTTCTCTCGCTAATGAACGGTCGCGCAGCAAACCTGTCGCAGCGAGGAGCGTACATTCGCAAACGCCAACGCTATAAAGATGGCCTTCGCAGCTACGGGAACGAGCAATATGCCGGACGCGTGTGGTGCCCAACGGTAGCGACCGGAGCATGGGTGATGAGGCAACACGGTAACGTTGTTATGACCGGGAACTCCTTCACCAAGGGTTCATCCAAATACCTCGCCTCTGAACTCTCCCAACGTCCTGGTGGCAAGGTCGCCGCGACCATCAAAGCCGCCGAGAACGCATCGGGCAACGACCCTGGAACACCCGATTACATTCGCGACGGATTGAACATCCCCACCGGAACCAACGAGGACGGCACCCGCAACTACATCACCGGTGCCGGGTTGATGCACGAACCGCCGATGCAACTGCTCGGAAACTCTCTCGGGCAAACCCTCTTCAACGTCGCCGGGATGTTAAACCCGATAGCCAAGGCACCGCTCGAATTACTGACCAACGAATCTTTGTTCATGGAAGGATCCGGTGGTGGCGGTCGATCGCTCGATGATCTCGATCCGTTGCTCGGACGAACGCTCTCCAACGTCGGCAACACACTCGGGATCACCGATCGCCAAACCCCCGTACAGATTCCCGGCGGCAAACTCGCCGAGCACGCGATCGCCAATTCGCCCGTCTCTAAATTGCTGCATCTAATCCGACAGTCTACCGACCCACGCAAAGGACCCGGAACCAAACTTCTCGGCGGACTCACCGGATTTAATTTTGCCACTGTTGACCCCGATAAACGCGATGCCGTTCTGCGGGAACAACTCGAACAACTCATGCGTGACATGGGCGGACGAACATTCTCCCAAGCGTACATGCCTGACACCCTCATGGGCGAGATGAACCCTGACCAACTCGAACAAGTCTTGAAACTAAAAGAGGCCCTCCGAATCATCAACGCTCGACGCCGCGATTAACGGTGGCATTCGCAGGATCAGCCTGCGTCAGGTAGCTGACCCAAAATGTTCGACACCATGTCCTCGGTCGGCTTAGCACGGTTCCACGGTTGCGGAACCAAGATCGCTTGACCGCCTTCGCGTTCCCACTGCGTCGTGTTGTGCTCTCCGTCATCGACCAGGATGCGGCCCGGCTTGGACATCAAATACTTCCGGCTTCCAAACATGCTTTGCACACCGTGCATCCCCATGTACCGCAACCATCGTTTCTTGCCGGAGTAAGACGCTGGCGATCGCGAGGGCGACGTGGCGATGATCACTTCGTCGACTTGCTGCAATTCGCGGAACAGCACGTCGGCCCACGGGTACGGTTCGAGGTTCTCCCAGAAATACTCGCCTGCAAAATCAATCCGCCGCCAGAACTCTGCTGTTGTGCATCCCAACACTTCGTCAAGTGCAAACCCGCCGCGTGGGTAATCTTGAGGATCGAACGTCGATCCGTGCGCACTAAACGCTGCCGAAACGAAGTCACATAGCACGCCATCCATATCTAAAAAAATCATCTGGTTGGTTCCTGACCTGCGAACAAAAAATTGCTAATGATCGGAGGTCAGGATCATTGGCAGTGCCGAGCTTTTCACTCAAAATCCCATCGCCCAGGCGGGCTGCCAAGCGGTCGCAGAACGCGATTAGATGCCTAGGCGATGGGGTAAATTAGTTTGGCTTGGCAAGCCGAACCTGGACTCTAGCGAGTCCAGTTCGGAGCGTCTAGTCTAAATTGGACGGGCAAGTACTAGACGAAACACATCCCAAGACTACATTGCCGGATCACTTCCGGCGTTTCCTCTGCGTCCAAATCCGCGGACTCGAGCGGCACTCTATCCTTGTGCAGGAAGACACCGCCGAGCTCGTCTGCTTCTCGGATTTCGCTGTCGATCGCGATTGCCTTTTTCCATTCCTCTGGGTGATTGTCTCGGATCACTCGCCACTCGGCGTTGGCCTTGTGCGGGCACATCCAGCACGCGGAATGGTGCGGCTCCGGCCAACCGAACTGGTCGATAATCGTTAGGCACGAATCAGTATTCAGCATCAAATCGACCAACGGACAAACCGTTGTCCATTTGCCTTCTGTTTTGTTGTGATGCTTTTTCCAACGCTGCTGTTCGTCCATCGCCAAGCCAAGCCAGCGAGTGCCTTGCTTGTGTTCCTTTGACCTTAGGTAGCGATCGACCACACGTTTCTTCCATTCGTTGCTGCAATAGGTCGAAAGTTTGCCGGTTTGTGTAAACACCGGCAGCAGTAAGTCTCCGTTGTGTCCGTGCAAATCGACCTTCGCCAATTCACGCGGCGCAATCTCAACCGGACAACCAAGCTCTGCCATCATCGGTCCGGTGTACTTTTCAAGGTAATCCCATGTCATCGGGTTCTCGCGCCCAGTGTCAGCCATCACCACGATGTCGGGCTTCGGCAAGACGCCCTTCAGGATCATGACGCACATCGCCACGGTTTGCCGACCTCCACCGTAATTAAATACAAGTGATTTTTGTTCTTCATTCATCGTCAAACCTTTCAGACAAAAAAATCCCATCGCCAAGGCGGGCTGCCGTGGCGTTCAAACCTCGTTCCAACTTCCATTCATCCTGCCGCTATTCATCTTCGCAACAGCAACACTGGCCAGCATCACGTCAGGTCGCGGTATGCGTTCTTGACGATATAGCGTCCATGGAACCTCGATCGCATAAGATTCGCAATCCTTAATACTAATCGATTTATGAGAACCCGACTCAAACGAAACCCACAACGGATGATTCTCCCGAACCGGGAACGCATACGTTACCGCAGGCACACTCCTCGTTTTCAATTGCCGTCCATTGAAGTGAATCAAGAAAAAACAAGCGGACCCGAACGAAGATCGCTCGTACATGTGCCTCAGTTGACGTGACCTCGCCTTCCGTAATGAAATCCGATACTTGTCAAGATTGAAGCTCGCCTGACTGCAAACCTTCGCGTCAAAAACCACCTCCGTTTGAGGTCTACCGAACACGCCCTGGTAATCAGGCAACGATTGAATCAACCTTGCCTTGACCGTTCCATCATCAAAACGCTGGATCGGCAACGCATGAACACCAGGTTTATCAAAACACGCAATGCCGTCTCGCTTTAATGACGACAACCGTGGATCGATCATATCCTGAAATGCCTTCCCTGTTAAATGCTCCTCGCATGTCGGCAGAGGTTCAGTTGTGGTGATTATGATATTTTCCTTTGTCGATAGCTCGGCCAATTGCATTTAACGATCGTGGCGTGCTCCAGTAGGCGGTCCGCAGACTGTGGACCCATTCGTTTCTCGATCTCTTCCCGGCCAGAGGCATTGATCGTCGCCGCCATTGGACGGCAATCTCGGTATCGTCTGTCAATGACACGCAAAATCATTCGCTGCTCGTACTCCGAGAGGTTGCCAGCCGGCGGGAGTGGATCGCTGATCGCGAGCAAGTGTGGCTTGGCGTAGGATTCGATTACCGATGACTCCGAAGTGTTAGACCGGATTGTATCGCGAAATTCGCCAAACATCGTCAAGCCATCAACGTAACGCATTCGATGGGATTCGATCCCGTATCCATCGACAATTGACCGCAAGACTCCAACCATCAAATGATCCTTACCACCGCCCTTTGGCCCAACGAACAATATCGATTGTCCATTCCGAAGGTGATCCCCAAATTCCATCACATAGGTGCGACACTGCTCGATCGCAATCTCCATCGAACGGTTGAGCGAATCCGCACCATCACCGGTGAAACCACCGACTCTCCATCCCGAAAGGGTGCAGTCCTGGTATCGTCGCCCGACCTTTTTTGAAAGCCAACTGGCCTGATCTGGCTCGGGAGGGGGCGATCGCATTTTCGATCGAAAGCTCTGATCGGCGTTATCCACGGCGACCAACAGGTGTCCAATTTGTATTTCGCTCATTAAAAATCTATCCCAAACTCACTATTTCGATCAAACGTTTGCCCAGTTCCCACTTTGTTGACACCGCCCCGCCATTCATAATTGCCCTCGACGACTTTTGATGCGTTGGTGTCGTTCGCAATAAACCAATCGAAATCTGGCTGCCACGCCCCGACCTCCCCAGGCAAGGGTAGCTTCGCAATACACTCACGCCACGGCCAGGTTGGATCCTTCAAGCGAGTGCGGATCTTGTCTCGACGTGATGCGGAGATTCGTTTTACCGGCTTCACGCCGCTCGTCTCGTTCCAAATCTCAATCACCTCGTCGACAGCATCCGGCTTTGAATCCGATGGATCGCCTTGATCGACATCCTCGAACAAGTCAGCCTGTTCGTTATCGTCGTCCTTAGACGACAAAGAAATTGGGTTAGGTTGGGTTAGGTTAGGTTGGGTTAGGTTAGGTTGTTCCCGACTACAGTCCCCGACTAAGGGCGGCTTAGTCGTGGACTGTAGTCCAGGACTATGGTCCTTAACCGTAGTCACCACTGCAAACCCGCCCTTTTTAGCAACGATTCCGTGAATGTATCGCGGCGCGTGGTCAGCCCAATTGTGGATAACTAACCGGTTTTCCACACAGCGATCAAGCCATCGAGTCTCGACCAACGCACTAATGAGACTGTCCGCATCGCCATCCCATTCAAGTTCAATGGCGATGTCTTCGTTGTCCAGTTGACGTCCTACGTCGCCACGATGAGCGGACTTCTGGGCCAGCAACCACAATGATTCCAAGAGCCCCATGGCATCGCGGTCTTTTGACAATCCGAGTCGTCGTTTCAGTTTCTTGAACTTCGGAAGTGTTGGAGTTTGGTGTTTCATCAGAACAACTCACCCTGCCCCGAACTCTTGTTCTCGGCGAAACGGTCACGGACGATCTGAACTCTCTCACCAGCCACACTCACGCGTCCAGATGCGATCAGGTCATCTAACGCCTTTTCCCATTCCAGATGCTTACCACGCGGCACAGAGCGTGACACGCGGGCGAGACGCACCACCTCGTCGATGAGGTGCGATCGATGCAGCGGTTTGTGCTCGGATGTTAAATACTCGATCAGGAAATCTTTCATCGGTAAATCGCCAGTTCGGATGTCGGGCGATTCCCTTTCATGATCCGGCCACCCGTGTGCTGGGTGTAACTGGTCCCGTTCAGAATCTTCTCCACTCGGCGCTCGAGCAGTTCGAGCTTCCGAGCGATGTTCCGAACACCCCAACCCTCGTGATACAACGCCACGACCTCGAGGACTTCTTCGCGTGATAAATGACTCATGGAATACTTCCTGTAAAATGGTTCAACTCTTAGACAAATACTCAAATTCGATTCGCGTCACCATCTGATCCGCGTCGACGCCCATGTGGCGACAAAACATCTTCACAAACTCACTCCCATTCAAACCGGGAAATCCTTCTTTGGCCGCTTCGATGTTTCCGTAGTCGGCAGGGTAGTTGACCGTGTTGCCCATGATCACCTCATGGACGTCGGATAGTCTTTCACCGAGTCCATCGCACGTTTCCATGAAATCCAGCGGCTCGCGTCGAACGTTTGTGACACGAATCTTTCCAAGCCGTTTAATCTTCTCGCCGGGTTTCAGCCCCATACACTTCACGCATCCATTAAGGATGTCACCTACTTCGACAAGTCGTTTGCCGTTCTTGTCTTTCCACCATCCAATCCGACGCGTGACCGTCTTCGTGCGGGTGCGGAATTGCTCGGTTGTCAGCGCAAAGCTCATGTTTCGTGGCATGTCGGTTCCCCTTTAGTAGTTGGTTGCTGTCAAACTAATCCGCTATTCGACGCCCGTTGATGGGCATCGTTCTCTGTACGGCTACTCGTTTCTTGCGATCGCAGCGTTCGCCCAAAACACGCTGTTTTCCAACTCGGTCATTGCGATTGACCGCTCACGGCTCTTGGGGCATTCCGTATCGATCAATTCGGCCAACTCCTTCGCTTTCGCTCTGATCTTTGCGTATCGCTCCGGTTGGCCGTCTTTTGGCGGATGGTAAGTAAACATCCGCTCGATGTCGCTTTGCGGATTCTTCTCACGGATCAATTGTTCAACTGGCATATCAAAACTCAAAAAGTCGCCGTCATCAAAAAACCCATGCAACGGAGCGGCGGTTCCGTTGTGGGGTGGTGAAATTTATTACCGAGGCTTAACGAAACGCCCCAGTTTTAACTGGAGTTCGAGCCGATCGAAATCATGCAACTCGCCATCACGCCACGATGCAGAGTTCATCATGTAGCTCAATGCTTGACACAACTGACTGACTGTCGCTCGCAACTGATCGTCGTCCGGCTTTTTTGTGAGCATCTGAACTAAAACATTCGCAAGATAGCTCACACGTTCGTTAAACTCTCCTGGAACAACGCAAACCTTGTCCAAACAACCGGCTTCGCGAAGGATTGCCCCGCTCAGGTGCTCTGGTGGTACGGGTATTCTTTCCTTCATCGCGTATCTGAGTTCGTCAGTGTTCATGTGTCTGATTTGTTCAGCGTCCATATGAATCCCCTAGGTCGCCGCGAAAAATCCCATGCAACGGAGCGGCGTTCCGTTGCGGGGGTGGTGAATTGTGTTAGGTGATGGGCGGCTATCTACCGGACGGTGGAGCATTCAGCCTTATCCGCTAAATACTCCGCCCTTGATTTTCCGAAATGCACTTCGGCACACGTCTGGCACATCCACACTCCGCAGTAGAGGCAGCGAAACATATTGACGATAGGAATCTTCCTACCGCACAGGCAACGAATCGGAACCCCGTTCTTTGCTTGTGCGTACTGAAACGCCACCGTTTCGCGTGTCTCTTCTGCCGTGAGTATGTATTCGTGCATTACGTCACCAGAACTTCGTTTGCTTTGTGTAATCTCATCGCAGTCGTCGCCCGGTGATGAGCTGCGTTAGGTGATGGGCCCATTGTTAGGTGATGGGCGGCTTGCCAAACCGACGACCTAAGCAGTAAACCAGTCGGAATGGGCAAACCACCAAGATACATGTCCAAACGATCGGCCACGCGAACACAAGCCACGCATCGAAAAGTCCTTCGACACCATCGGCGGCCCCACCATCGGCGCCCAGATTCAAAGCAACAACCGGCGACGTACATTGCCACCGCGAGAAAAAACACAATCATCCTTGTGCCTTTGCTTGATTTCTCAAAACTTGGACTTTTGGAATGTCTCTCGGCATGATCGCTTCCTTAGAATGAGTTAAAAAATAGGTGAAAGGAACAGGTCGGACTCGAACCGACGCACGGCATACCCTCGGATGATCAAACCCTACTCTCTGCCTGCTCGGCTTATTAGCCGACGCTCTACCACTGAGCTACTGTTCCGGTTGCCGGTTACGTCTCCGGCTCGGACTTTCACCGACGTAGTGTGTGTTTTTGGCGATGTCTCTATGACGATGCCAGCCACGGTTCACGCGGCTTGTATTTTACGAAGCACGCTGCAACGCCGTGCCAACTGGGAGCTAGCCGTAACTGGACGGCAACCTTTGAATCAAAGGAGGGAGCCCATCCCCAGAAAGGCTGATTACTCGCGGTACCATGTGTCGATGGACATTCTCATTAACCACCTCCATGCCAGAAAAGGCACACAGGTAGGAAATAACGAGATAAGACCCAACAACAAACACGGTTACGCTCTCCACAAAGTATCTAAAACAAAAAATCGGTCGGGTAGGCTTTTCACCTACGGCTCGTCAAACCACTGGCTGGCTCGTCACACCATTCGCAATGACCACTAGGTCTGCTCGATTCCAGTCCCGCCTCGCGGAGCCGACCGCAAACTCACTCTACCGATAAAAATGATCGGGCTTCACCTACCCAATCCGAAAAGCCAAGATTTTTATGTGGCGTTACCCCGAGGCTTTAAGTTGTCGCCCTTGTCGATGGCGACCAGCTAGGTTTCTACAAAACGACCGAATTATTGGTATTCACAAACGAACCAAACACCAACTTAGCATCTTCGGGAAGAACCTGCTGCAAACGATCCGCGATACTGCCGAGCACTCGCTTGCGTTCGCGGATCAGCGAATCACCGGTCGTTTCAACGGAAATCTTCTCGTTGTCAATATCGATCGTGACCGCACAAACCAACGTGATCTCCGTCGGAATGTCGTGCGGGATGCTGAACAACGGCAGCGTGATCCGCAGTTCCTCGGGCATTTCACCAGCTTTCGCACGCACGTTCTTTTCGACCGTTCGGCCGAGAGATTCCTTGGTGTGCTGGACCTCACCGCGTGAACCACGGTTCACATCGAACTCCAACTGACGAACGATCGACAGGAAGTTTTCGTGCGACACGCAGCCCGCAAGTTTTGTACGCAGGATCTTGACGAGGTCTTTTTGCGAGACACCGTGCTTGAGTTCAAGCAGCACGTTGTACTGATCGCTGAGTTCGAAATTCATGCGAACATCTTCAAGACGATCCTCGTCATCCAGCATGGCGTGAACGCCGCTCTCACCGAGGTACACGGTCGGCAATTCACCCTTGAACCGCTCGATAAGCAACGCCGCCGAATTCAACGTGTTGGCGGTTCGTGAAATCCTCGGTGCCTCCAGTTCTTCTTCGGTATCAAAACCGTTAAGTGTGACGATCCGTTGGCGTGCTCCGGTCATCCGCATGGACGGAACCGGATTGGCCGCGATGTTCGCGCTATTGAAAATAAATTCCAGTGCTTCCTTGAGCATGGTTGGTCTCTCTGAGTGAAATGGTTGTGGTTGGTTGTCAATGATTCGTCCGACGCGACTTAGTCTTTGTCCTCGAACGGCAGCGGGTCTTGCATGTGGTTGTCGAGCGCCATGTCTTGGAACACGATCATCCCACCCTTGCGAACGCCAACGTCGTAAACCTTCGACTTGCGAGTCGGTGTCTTGGTGTTGACCTGCATTTGCAGCTTGGCACCTTCGATAAACCCGTCTTCACCGATGACCGGGATTGCCGAGATATCGAGCGTGATCTTCCGTGGGCGAATGTCGCCGGGGCGATCGTCCATGTCTTGAGCGATCGCGTGCAGCGATTGCTTTATTGCTTCACCGATCCGACCTCCATCCATCTCCGCGATGGTGCTAAGTGTCAGTTCAGTCAGTCCGTGGAAAGTAGCCACAATGTGATCTCCTGTTTTTCCGGGGGTTGGTTTTATCTACAATCTCGCCGCCTCAGACGACGAAAATTACTTCCTACGACTCGTCCGCTTTGGCCAGTTCTTTCACCAGCCCTTGCAGTGCTTTGCGTTCCTCGTCGGTCAACGATTCATCGCCCTCCATGTCATCCGCCGTCGACAATAACTCCTCTCGCGTCGGGCAACTCAGCAAACGACGTTCATGACTGAGGTACGCATCCGACTTCTCGGGTGACTTACCCTTCGTCGTCGCCTTGGCCGTGGTCTTCTTTGTCGTTGCCTTCGGGCTGGACTCCTCGTCGCTTGTTGCCTTCACCCGCTGAACACGACGCTTCTCTGACACCTGCTCGAATGCCGTCTCGATCGATACCTCGCCGTCCTTGATCGCCGTGCTCAAACCACGCAGCGTGATCAAGTCATCCAAGTTGATGTCGTCCACACCTTGCCGGCCAAGTGATTCAAGGATCGTTGCTTCGACAACGCCTGCCTTAGCAAACCACTCCAGCATCTTGTTGCGGCGGTCCTTCGTCGACATCGCTTTGCCGAGGCTCGTCTGTTTGGCCTGCTCGTACACATCTTTGACCAAAGCAAACGGAACCACCTTGAAGATCGCGTTACGCAACGCAATCGAGCACGCCGCGTTCCCCGTAACCTGGATCATGTCATCGTTGAATCGTTGACCCTGGCTGTTGGTAATCCGACGATGCACTTGAAGGGTCGCGCTGACGTTCTTTTGCGTGTCGAAGCAAACGCCCTCGGCCACGATGAAATTCCCCTCGATGCCCACCGTGCGAGCACCGTAGCGAAGGTTCCCGTACGCGGCTCCAACCACCTCGGCGAATCGGGCGGACGGGCCCTCAATCTTCTTCCCACCACGAGGCAAAGCGTAAAACATGCTCGCCGCCGTCTCTTCGTCGAGACACGCCATCTCGGCGACCTCGCTGCGGAATGCCTTGATGCTGCGGGGATAACGCTTCGCGATCATGACCTGTTGCTCAACATCGGAGTTGAACGTCATCGCGGACGACTTGACTTCAATAATTTCGTCGTCGGCATCTAATAATTCAGTGCTCAAGTGAGTTCCTTGATTTGGGTGGGATGGGTGATCGCTTGCAATAAGTGATCTGCGAGTAAATCAATCCGCTTGCGGAATAATCCAGCAAGCGCCTGCCCGTCACTGGTGACCATGTCAGGAAGTTCAATGCTCCGAACAGTATCAATGACGGATTTCAGCTTTTCAGTGTCCGGGCGCAACGCTTCGAGGCGATTCTCCTCCTCTGCTTCCTTCGCAAATCTTTCCGCTTCCATCTGCTCGCGACGTGCTTCCAGTTCCTTGGCATCTTCCTCAGCTTTGACCATTGCCTGTCGTTCAGCTTCTTCGCGATGTTTTCGCTGCTGCTCAGCCAGGCGTTCTTCTTCAAGGAGAAGTTGTGCAGCTTGTAGCTCGGCGTGTTGCTTCTCGAGTTTCTCTCGCTCGATGCGAGCGGCTTCCTCTTGGACTTTGCGACGGGCATCTGACATAATCAGTTCACCTCCCATTCATCTTGGTAATTGACATAACGCGGCATCGGCAGGACGAGCGCCTCGCCGTGGTGTTCATGTTGCCAAACGCCGCTTCGCTGACAACGGTCGAACTCACGCAGACCGGCATCCACTTCCTTCACTCCACGCTCGATCCACGTCGGTTCGAGCTGATAAACCTCCACCCGGTGCGGCGGCTTCTTCGCCACCACCACAAACCAGAAATCGACATCGCGAGCACAAACCGCTGTAATCAACCGTGAATAGAAAACCTGCTGGCGGTGGTAACCGAACTTCGCGACCGAGTTTGCGAAACCACGCGGCGACGCATCCATCGTCGTTTTCAAATCCACTACAAACGGTCGATCCGAATCCAACGACGCACGATCAACCTTGCACCGGCACAACACGCCACTCCCCGCGTCGGTCCCACGAATCGGAACCTCGCTCTCGCCCTCACCGAACAACAACTTGCTCGCGAACGCATGGCCGCGAATCGAATCACGCATCCCATGCAACTGGTCGATCGTATCGTTGTCGATCATCGTCACACCGTCGGGCGGAATGAACGCATCGGCCACCCGCTGCTGCATCTCCTGATACTCCGCCTCCTTAACGAATTTTGTTGTCGTCTTCGGAAACCGAGCCGACCACACCTTGTACACGTTGCCCTTGCGATAACCGCTCTGGTCGAGAACCTCGTTCGGAACACAAGTCACCACGCGAACCTTGGATTCCAACTCCCGCTTCTTGTCGGCCGTCACGACCGTTTTTCCCTCGGGAATCAACATCCCCGATTGGATCTCACCCTCGAGTACGAGTTCGTGCAAATACGTGCCGACCAACATCTGCGGCGTCGGCGGCGACTTCTCAATCGAACCATCGACAAACAACCCGCCGTACTCCGCCGGATCGCCGATCAAGACAGACAACTGCGAATTGCTGACCCCGTCGCCCGCGTGATACTCCTCGTTCGTCCCCGCGTCGTAAAGTTCCGCGTCGATGATATGACTCATGATTCCACCTCTGCCATGATCTCGCAGTATCTCCACCTAAAGATTTTGCCGTTCTCGTGCCTTACGAAAAATTTGGCTGCCTTTTCCGTAGAAACACCAATCAATTCAGACTCATCAATTTTACTCCATCCTCTGTCACCGAAATCCCGCACCCTGCATCTTGGGCGCTTCAACGCATCCTCATCTGTCGGCACTCGCCACTTCGGTTCAGGTATCGGCCATTGGGTGACGCCCTCGGGCCACTCGATGTTCGTTGTGTTCCATTGCATCCAGAGTCCATCGTGGACCCAGAGTCCATCGAAAATGCGAACACTGTCTACAATGTTGCTTGCAATACGATCGACATTAGGCCGCAAAACCTTGATCGCATCGAATGCCTGTTGTGGTGAAATACTCATGATTCCACCGCCACTTTGCGTTGACCTGCGAGCGACTGGGATTCCTGACGCTTGATGGCGTGGTAAACCTCCGCACGATGGACTTGAGTTGACCGAGGCGCTTCGATACCAATGCGAACCTTGTCTCCGATACCAACGATCGTGATCTGGATATCATCGTTGATATGAATCACTTCGCCTTTCTTCCTGCTAAGAACTAACATTCCATACTCCTTAAAAGTCTTCCCACGTAAAAAACCAATGTGCCGAAACACAAAACCAAGCGGTGAGAATCGAACTCACACATAGAGGCCATGTCGAAACCGGATGACCACTCGTTCTGAACCATTGAACTACGCCTGCACGTCCCTACCTACTGCTCGTATGCAGGAACTTTTCCATCTCCCCAATCCTCGCATTCAGGATCGCGTTCTCCCGCTCGAGAGCCTCCGCGATCTTCCGCCAATTCTTGCGGTCCGGCTTATCTCCCTTCTTCCGCTGGCTCGCAATCACCAACGCACACAACTCACGAACGTTGTGTTTCTGCCACGACTTGCAATCGGGATACTCCTCATGCACCGCCTTGAGCGTCAGGAAATTGAAACCGACATCTTCCAGGTGGCTGTCGAGGTAATCCAACGCAACGATGTCACTGTCGCGACACCAACCTTGGAATTCCTCGTCATCGTGAATCTCCATCAACAGACCGATCCGCTGATGCAACACCGACGCACCCTGCTTTCGCAACGACTGAGCCTCGTGAAACTTCATACCCCACGCTTCGCTTCGTTCGGTTGGAATCATTTGAAAACGTCCTTTCGTACCAGGTAGTGTAAGCACGGCAATTGCCGCAAATTGGAGTCAGTTTGGCGTTAACCGCCACTGCACTTTGTTGATAAAGATCACCGCAAACAACACATGCGACGGGAGGTAGTATTGATTGTGCTAGCATGTTTGTTGAATCATCTGGTCATTGTCAGTTGCCGCTTTGCTACTCCTTTGCGCTTTCGCTTGATCGTCGCATTGTTTGTTGAATCATCTGGTCATTGTCAGTCGCCTCGGAAGTGGTCGCATTGTTTGTTGAATCATCTGGTCATTGTCAGGCTTGCCCGCCCGCTCACCGCTCCGTCTGCCCCACGTCGCATTGTTTGTTGAATCATCTGGTCATTGTCAGGCATCACATCAGTGGGAGGTCGTCCCAGACATGACTCGCGTCGCATTGTTTGTTGAATCATCTGGTCATTGTCAGCAGCGACCGGGTTTAGTGGTCGTCGCGGTGTTATTGTCGCATTGTTTGTTGAATCATCTGGTCATTGTCAGGGTGTATGAGGCGATGAGCTTGCACCGACCGATGCGTCGCATTGTTTGTTGAATCATCTGGTCATTGTCAGACAACGCGTTTGCGAACAAACTCATTGCGCTCTGGGTCGCATTGTTTGTTGAATCATCTGGTCATTGTCAGGGCTTACATTTCTCACCTTTGCTTTTACGTGCTTTGCGGGTGGTTTTGCGAGCGGCCTGAATTCCCTTGGTAACAGGTGCCGTTTTCTCCGTGTTTTGCTGCTTCACTTCCACGACAGCACCGAGCCGCTCGCATTTCTGACGCAACATCGTCGCAAACTGGAAATACTCCCACGACATCCCGCTGCGCTCGCTATTGCCAGCCGTGCTCAAAAAACGCCGCTGGTTGACCGACTCTCGTTTCGGCTGAACGAAAACGATGCGACCAATCCCTCGATCGACAATCCATTCGCTGATCCGCTTGGTGACCTCGTTGTTGTATCGTTTCGCAAAATCCTTCCACCGCGATGACAACTTCGTCCACGCCGCGTCTCCTCGCTGGCGACCATGCCCCTTGGAATTGGAACCCGCGAAACGCGAATGCTCCGAACGCGACATCCGCTCCGAAATAATGTTGCGACGCGCGAACTCCACATGACGACCGTGACCGAACCGACCGAACGATTTACCGGAAACCGAATCGGAACCCACGATCATGAAACGCCATGGGCAATGACGCCCTGGACGCACGATCAATGTCAACGACGGGTCCAGGTCCGGTTTCACCGACGCAGGCATCCGATACGAAATCATGGCGTACCATTTATTGCGAGCATCGTCGTACTGAATCGCCGAACCCATGAACACATACTCGCCGCTCATGATCCGACTGACGATCGCTCGCTTGCTTCCCGTCTTCTCACGGTTCAACATCAGGTCGCACGAGTCAACTTGAACCCGATCCACCTTCACATCGAGAATCCATTTGTCACCATCCCGACGCAACGGGATTCCTCCAGGGCACGAACGCTTGGTGAACGGGATCGGCATCCGACGTGTAAACGAGGGGATCGCCTCACGCCCCAAAATGATCGCCGCCCACCCTGGCAAATTGCCCTTGGCTGCCTTGCGAGTCTTTAACGACTTCGACCACTTCTGGAGAATCAAACTGATCTGATCGCTTGTTAAACGAGGGAAGTTCTTCGCCACCACATGATACAGATCATTCTGCAAATCAGGTGGATTGGTTATGCCCTTTCTCGCCGACTTGCCATGAGCGAAATCCCACGACTGCGACACCACCTTGCCGCCCTTTAGCTCACCCGTATTTGGGAACGCATCCACATCCCATTTTGGTTTCGGACCACGTGTCTTCTTCTCTGCCTGATGCCACTGGCGATACCGTTCCAACGACTCTCGGATCTTGGCCGCCGAATCATTTAACGTATGAAACACCATCCAGTAACGCCACAAGAAATTAAACGCCTCCTGAACATCCTCACACGCACGCCGCCACACCTCACGACGTTCTTTATCGGAACCGCAAAACCGAAAAATCTCGATTCGGGTTGCACGAACGTCGCCGGACGAAACCGACATTCTTTCACTCTGAGCCATTGAAAATCCTTTCGAAGAAAAACGTGAGGGACCGAGACCGTGTCCCGGCCCCTCACATCCAACAAACATGGTGAGTGCTACTCGGCTCGCTTGGTCCGAAGCTGTTCTCACCTTGACCCCTGCGAGGGGGCTTGCCGATGATCCTTTCCCAGGAACATCGGTGACAATCGAAACACCGGGACTCGAACCCGCCAACCGTCTCCCATCGAGACACATTCCGAACAACTCATTCACGTCTCTACTTCAATACGGCCACTCATCCCATTCATCACCCGTCACCGGTGCATCCTCTGGTTCTCCTTTCCGTGATCCACCCACGATTAGCAAGCAAACGAGAATCCCCCAACCAACCAACAGGATTCCGAACGCGATCACCGGACCGAGGTACGTCACGCCACACCTCCAGACGATTTAGGTTCTCGTGGCCTGCGATTGCTTTCCGCACGCGTGATCGCTTCGAGATGATTGGGATTGCAGCAAATCCGATTACCGCACTTATGTCCGATGACCAATCCCTTGGCCGGTTCACCGTGCATCAAAATGTATGCGAGACGGTGCGACGAATGGACACGGCGCTGATGTTTGATAACACCATAACCACGCCGAACTGTTGCGATCCAAGGCCAGCACACATCCGGTTCACCAGTTTGGACATGACCCCAAAACCGTGTCCGCAGCGATTTCGTCACGACAACGCCAATACGACGATCAGCAACTTCGACATTCATTAAACGATTCCATGCTTGGAGCAATAAAGACCGCGAGGCGCGAGTCAGTTCGTGAAGACGATTGTTTGTCTCATCAACACTCCCGCCAGTTATGCCTGAGTCGGGACAATTACGCAATCGGGAAATGGACGAATCGTGACAATTTCCACAAAATAAAAGTCAGTGAGCATATTCACTGACTAGGATGCGGTTGGTTGCCGTTGGATCACTCTTTCGGCGGGCGACCCCGTCGGCGTGGGATGGACTTGAAATTCTGCACCTCCGACTTAGGGATTAGCCATGAATTGCCTGCTTTAACCGCCCCTGCGATTACTTGTCGCTGGCAATACTTTTTGATTGTGTCGGATGTCGAGCCAACCAAGTTCGCAAACCCAGCGGTCGTTAGCATTTCAGTCGTTTCGATTTTGGCCATTTCTCTAATGTATGTCCCAAGTCGGGAAAACTCAACACAGAAGAAGGCCCCAATCCCAAAAAAAATGGATTGGGGCCAAAATCTGCGGGACTCGATGTCACCTGTCAAATGTTTCGCCGCGTCAAGAATCCTATGCAACAGAGCGGCGGTTCCGTTGCGGGGTTGTGGATTGCTATCGAGACAAAATGCTGATACACCAAGCTACGGTAACAGCAGTTGCACCAAGCGATATGCCAACGTAGATGCCGTTGCGGAACGCTTGTGTAATTCTTTTCTCTTCCGACTTAGCCGCCGCCTCTGCCATCGCTTCGCGGAATGCCATCTTTATCGGGTCAAGAAAATTACTCATATCTTGTTCCTGTGTTTTGTGGTTATGAAGAATCACGTCATCGATTTGGTACCGCGCACGTTCCTTTTGCCTCCGCCCGCATCATGGCTAAAGGGTCCAACTGACCCGCCAGCATTACCGGCACCAAAGCCATCGCCCGTCTCTTCCGGCTCGTCCATCTCGCGTACCGCTCGACCGCAATTCATTAGCGCCTGGTAAAACGCCTGCATTTCCTCAACCGTCTTAAACCTTGCGACGACTTGGAATCGTTTCTCGTATGCGAGAGAGCTTGCTGTAATGAAACCTGCGGAACCAGTTGAGTCCAGTTCTCGCAATGCCTTCACGGGGAATGAGTTTGCAAGCAAATCGCGATAATCGTCTCGCTCAGCCTCTGCGGCGTCGGCTCGCTGTCGCTGTCGCCATGACTTATCAAGCGTGATGACTTCGGGACAGGGCCGTTCGTCGTCGGTGTTCATTGGCTTGGTCACCCCGTCAGAAACGTTCCGACGTTGAATTGCTTCGTCGGTGTTCTCGCCCCATTCTCGGTTTGAATCACTCATAATCTTTCCTTGGTTGTCGCTGCCTGCGAGCGTTCCGGCGACGTTGACTCAACCACCATTCGTGCGTTTTCGATCGCTTGCAGCGGCGTCGTTCCTCTTGCAACGCAATCCTCGTCAACGTCAAGGAACCACCAGCAATCCGCTCGGCTGATGTCCGCATACCTTCTCACGGTGCAGTTCATGTCCGTCATCCACCGGTATTGATCCGCGACGTAAAGCAACCGCTTGCAAGCGTCACGAAGATCCATAGTTGTTTGGTGACAAACTTCCGCGTCAATCCAATCGTCGGTGATGACTTCGAGGGCTTTGCGAATCTCCGTCGGTTCGTCGGTCCAAATCTCGATCTCGTCATGATAACGCGGTGAATCTGATTTCTGTTCCGTGTTCATTGGCTGATCCAAGTTTGAAAATGCCCCCCCGACGAAGGCTGTCCAAACACGGTCTCAGAGAAGAGACAGAAATTTCGGCAACGTCGGGGGGACTTGAGTTATTGTGTCAGACAGCTACCGAGATACTAGCGACCTCGCCGACGGGGTCAAGTCATAATAGAACGACACCACCTAAAGAGTCCCCTCTGCCTCCATCTTCTTGCGGGCAGCCGTGGCGCGGCGACGCTCCTCCCGCTCTCCACGAACCACTATCTCGTCCGCCGTCATCTGATACGACCGAATAATGACCGAATCATCCGGCTGCCAGGCGAATCGGAAGCCGATCCCTTCCGAACGCAAACCAGTTTCAAGCAAGAACGACCGAACCCGAGTGATGAAATTCGTCCGACTCACACCCTTCTTGAAATCGACACCAGGAACAAACTGCCAGTCATCACCGATCGTCCTGAGACAATCGAAAATCTCATTCGCACGCTTCGGACGGGCGTAAACGCTCTCATCCACATTCACTTTTTTCGGCATTTCACCAAACTCCAACGATTCAAAACTTCGGATCGCTTCCATGCAGTTCCCTCAAAAGTACCCGAGACCGACTTCACGTCAAGCCCTTTCACCTCTCTCAGCTCGCTCAGCTCTCTCACCTCTCCCACGTCAATGTAGTTGAATCTAACGACAAACCGCACTCCCAGCGCTTTCGCGAATCCCAAAAACGTGCTAATACAACAGAAACCAAGCTGGATCGATTGGTTCCCAAAAGCCCAAAAGCACGATCCACGGGGAAAAGTACGGTCATCGTCCCCGAAAGGCCAAAGACAAAACCAGCCCGCAGCTCGGTAGGCCACAACGACGACAACCAAATCTGAGATCGACCGTTGGGTGAAGAACCCGTAAACCAAGTGCAAGCAAAGCCCGGTCGACAGCTTCCAAGGAAGTAAAATCTCGTATTGAGGGCCTGGACTTCGGCAACAAAACCGCCGAAGCGAGTGTGAGCCCGAGGTGAATCTCTATATCACCCAAATCTGGATCCAATGGAACCGGTGCGCAACCGTACACCATCGGTTCTCCCATATCCCCGCCATTCCGCCATCCGCCGAAACGACACGACACGCCCGTCACGCCCGTTGGCGTAAGGACGACGGAAATGGTTTGGGTGGGATATATAATAGGGTTCGGGGTGGTTCGGGGTCGGGCCACCCCTATGGCCTAACCCCTTGCGACGCAAGGAGTTACGGTCGTGGCTGCGTTCCATTTCACCGCTGGCGTGAAATTTACCCGATAATCGGCCGCATTTTCCCGCATTTCACGCCTCTCGCACTCTCGAAATCCTACTGACAACCCCGCCATTCCTATAAAGAAGAACCGCCTCTTGCGTTTCATACTGCGTGCCGAGTTGCTGCGCGCGTAGCTTGATCCGCAAAGCAGTAGAATCACCGGATCTATCTAGACTCGCGAGTCGTTGCGTCGATATTGAACGTGAAGACGCAGCACATCGCCGCGTCTCGCAACACTATCGAGGATTGAGACAATGAAGATTGACAAACTGGATCTAGATGGCGACTACAATCGAGCATTCCCGTTCCATTGCCCATGGCGGGTAGAGCGGGAATTGCCTGAGTGTTTACCCGGTGGATCGGTAGTCCGGCGCGTAACCCGGGAATCTGACGACGATGCTCCACCGCAACAATGGCCGAGCGATCCGATCCCGGCTCACATCGATCGGGATGACGAGCGGTTTGCTCAGTTAGCGGATCTAATCGATGTTATCGGCGCCGAAGACGCGACGTTGGACGAACTAGCTTCGGCGTTGTGGACGTGGCGGTCTCGGCTCGGTGACGATGCGCCTGATTATCTGACTGACGAAGAAAGCGCATTATTGGCCGTATCGATCGATCAAACTGACGCGTTTGAGAGTATTGCTAGAATCGGGCGCGCGTACTTTCGACATCGGTGCGACGATGCAGCGGGAGCGGTCGACTGGTTGTTATCGTCTACGTATACCGAAGTCGCGAGCAAAATTGTGGCTGGCACGCGTCCGGTTCCGAGCAACGCTGGCGTTTGGATTGGCGTCGCAAAATCGATCCGCAATCGATATTGGCGCGAGGCGGCAATCGTGATCGATCGAACCCCGGTTGCGTTGCTCGGCGAGGGTGACACTGATTTATCCACGGTCGTCCGAGCGGATCGCCTACGCTTGGACGATAACGCGTTTGCGATGGAACTCGTTGCACTATGGCAAGCGGGAACTGGGCGCGATGAATGCCCGCACTGGTTGGCGCAAACCGTGTCGGTGCTCGTTACGCTGCCCGATGTCAGTTGGAAGGAGGCGGCACAAGAGTGTTCGATCACTATTGAGGCTTGGCGAACTCGCGTGAAACGAGCGCAGGCAGGAATACGCGCAGGGATCGTAGGTGAACTGGTTGACGCGATGATCGACTAGCAACCCTTGAATTTTGAAACGAAAAAACCCCTCGCGTCAAATAGGCGCGAGGGGTTTTTTTTGGCTATTGGCTATTTGCCTGAGCGCGATTGGACGAAGGACGACATTGATTTCGTTGATTTCGTTGACGGCTTGGCGGGTTCGGCGGGCTGCGTTGCGGGCTGCGTCGCGGGATCCGGTACACCGACCATTGCCGCGATTTGCTCGGGTGACAACATCGCGATTTGCTCTGGCGACCAATTTGCGAACGGGCTTGCCGATGTAGTCGGTGCTGCCTTCGGTGCTGCCTTCGGAGCCGGTTCCGGTTTCGTCATGGCGGCATCCATTGCCTTGAGCGCTTTCGCAAAATCTTTGACGTTGTCGATCATGTAAGCCAATTCATCGCGATAGATCGTCCGAAACTTCCCTTTGCCCGCTTTAATTTCAAGCACTGGCATCGGATCTTTGCGTCTCCCGTTAAAATCCGTCAATTGTGCGCTGAATGTGGTTTCGCGATTGTCGGTCGTCATGGTGATGGTTTGCAATAATTTGTTGGCCATGTTCGTATTCTCCAAAACTAAGTGTCTAACTCGCCGGTGCCGAATTGGTCCCGGTCTGCAAGTGAATCACGAGGCAGGGTTCAGGTGGAGAATGACGCTCACGCTGCGAACGCGTTGCGTGTATCGAATTCCGCCAGTCGCGATAAATCGCATTCCGCCAGTCGTTGTATTCTGGGTTTGAACCCTGCCTGGTGCTTCGGTTGTGACAGCTTCCGGCAGTCGGCTGGAACGTTCACACACACTTTGGAGAACGATCATGAGTAAACACACTTCTGGACCTTGGGTCATTCACGGTGGGCCTGGACGGCTTGGTTTCTACCTTGGGGTCATTGATTCCATCCCTGATCGAAATGGAGCAGTGATGGCAAATAGCGTTTGCCATGTGTCGACCACGAATGTTGACAGCGATGCCAACGCCCGATTGATCGCCGCTGCACCTGACCTACTCGACTCGTTGATCGTGATGGTCGAAATGTTCGAGCGTCATATCGACGGTCGACCTGGACCGGACGATGCGGCTCAAAAGTGGGACGATGCTCGGGATGCCATCGCAAGGGCCACTGGCGAATCGGTGGCATCATGATTCATGAAACGAAGATCCGCGATCTTCCGGACGTCGACGTTGATCTGTCTGGTGGTTGCGACCATCTGAGGGAGTGCGCTGACGAAATGGGGATGGATTACGAGACGTGCCACACGGATCGTCGACTTTCCAACGTAAATGGCATCGAGATCGAGTCATATTACGATGAAAACGGGTCGGTTTATTCTCCATGGAACGCTTTCGCTTACGGCTTCGGAAGTCGTTCAGGTGATTGCCGAGAGGATGCGATTGCCAACTTGATGAAGATGATCGAACGATCAAAGAAGGTGGCATCATGACCACTTCCACCCGCCCACCAAGGGCCATGCGTCGATCGTACTATGCCAAGTTAGATCGCTATTGGGAAATGATCGATTCGATGCGGACCGAAGGGCAGCGGACCGAAGGGCTGATTCCTGAATGGGCGCATGATTTCGTCTCGATCCACGAGAGAAGAGGGGAATACTCGTTACTGGGTCCGATGTGTGCCGTCAAGCACGATCGGCGTCCACGATTCGAGAAACACGAGTTCAAGACGTTCAAGGAAGCGAAGGCGGCCGCAGTCCGTATCGCAGCAAGGCGAAGTTCCATTGGAACGAAGATCCACGTCGTCAATTGTGTGCCCTGAACCCTGCCAAGTGCTTCAACCATGAACCCCGGTCTTCGGACTGGGGTTTTTTTGTAGACAAACAACTTACTCACTTTGGAGAGAACAAATGGCTAAGAAGACGAAAGGGGATCACTTGCTTCAAGACATGGTCCCGTTGGTTGCCGACTCGGTGAAGCAGATGCGACGGTGTGACGTGTATCGGTTGCTTGACTGTGCAGACTTCGATGACCAAGCGATGCTTGGAGCGGCGATTTCGAGACAGCGACCGGAGTTCAAGAGTGAAGTCGAGGAAAGCCTTTGCGACTTGGAAGCCGATCACCACTCGTTCGTTCCGATGGAAGGAGGGGCTTTCGAATGACCACACAAACCAAGCCGCTCGCCTTTCGAATTGGCGAACGAGTCTGTGTCACCGGCCAGGATTGCAAGACCGTGCGTCGGTCGAGGGTGGTTGAGTTTCGTTATGGATTGGGGCTTCCAGGAAAAGTCCTCTACGTGCTCGAAGACGGCGGGTTCCTCGACGAAAGCGAACTCGAAAGTCTCGAAAACCGGGAGCTAAGCCAATGAGCGAAGCAAAGGCGAGAGTCTTGCTACGGGACTTTGGGATGGTGTTACGACTCAATGGCAAGCTGTTTGAGGCATGGCACGGAAATCGACACCGACTTGCATGGGGACACTCTCCTCAAGGATTGCTGGACGTAATGTGTGGCATTGTTCGTGAGGATGAATTCACCCGGCGGGCTATCGGTTGACCGGTTCTGTCCCCTGCATTCACCAGACCCTCATCGGTAACACGATGGGGGTTTTTTTATGTACAGACAACTTACTCACTTTGGAGACCTGATTATGAAACCTTTGATCGTTAATATGACCGAGGGACGCGGCAAGACCGGAAAGGCAAAGCACGGTAACGTGCGAATGATGTTCATCGACAATGATGACCACGAGACGTTCTACAATTTCCTGATGCGGTGCCGTCAGGTGGTGATTGACCGTGACGGTGGTGATGCCCTCGTTGCTTCACCACGAGATTATTTCGATGCAAGCTGCAAGAACCTTTTCAGCAAAAAGTTCGACCACGTTTACGAACTGAAAGCGGGTCATGGTCAGTTCATTTACTTGGTCAATCGTGATCGGCTGAACCCGCAGATCAACATCGAACGAGAAATCGAGAAGATGCACGAACAGAATTGTTGCGAGGTGGCATCATGACCACCGCCACCCGATCACCACTCCCACGCGACTTCCGGCTGGAAATTGTCCACCGCAAGCTCGCCAAGCGAAAACGACGACAACACGCGATTGCCCGAACCAAGAACGCTCGCGCTGTTTTACTGGTCAATCAAAGTGGATCGCAATTGATCGTCCACCCGTCCACGTACCGTGAATACTGCGGACAATGGCAACTGACGACGCTGGGGCCGGATGGAACGCCTTGGGGCCACACTAACGCCCCGACGTTCCTGGAAGCGATCCTGCGAGCCGTGGGGGCTTCGGACGATTATTACTGGAACGAGCACGGATTCGAGATCACCGATGTTACTTGATCTGTTTGCGATGGCGTGCGACGCCGTTGGGCCGGAATTGACCGGCATTGTGATCGGGGCGGTCGTTGCCGTTCCGTGTGTTGTTTTCATCTTTAAGCCAGTGAGTGTGAAATGAGTACGAACCGACCAAAACTTCGATCGCACATCGGCATGAACTTCATATCGCCAGCGGTATCGCTATTTACTTTCCAGCTTCTCAATGCCAATGGCAAGGCAGAGGCATCGGTTGACCTGCGAAATGGCGTTTGGGACCGTGCGATGACAACTGAACAACTGCGGATACGACGGCCAGCGATCATCCGACTTGCTGAAATCCATTGCAGAAAGCACCAATCATGACTGCAACGTCTGAGGCAGGGTGGGATTAGGCCCTGTGCGTCCGCTGTTTCGGCAGCGGGGTTCCCAAGTGTGAATTGAGACGCGAGTTATGGGATTTTACTTGCCGATGATTTTGACCGTGTTCGCCGCGTAACGCGAAACGGATGAAAACTGTATTGGACGGTCGAGGTGGTAGACCGTAGTCGCCGCAAGCGATAGCCACACGAAACAACCAGCCCGGCAGCGGGCGCAACGGAGAACGAATAATGCCAGAAACTGAAACCTCGACACCGGAAGAGTCAAAAATCATTCGGTTGATTCGATACCTCCGGTCGCTGCTGCCTCGAATCCCGCTAGTTGACCACGAGGGATACGAGATCGACGAAAAAACGAGAATCCGAACCGGTCGCCGCTTCAGCGACGGTCGATAAGCATCACCCGCCGTGAACCCGAGGCGTTGTATCGGGTTCGTTGGGTGCCGACGCACGGCACCAACTTTCACCACAATGGAGATTTGCAAGATGGCTAAACGTTATCGTCAGAAGTGCTTGGGAAAACTCTCTAGCAATGTCTGGCCGGACTTTATTGACCAATGGGGTATTCGCAACACATCATTTCAGCTTTTAGACGGCACCAACCGACACGCCGTCGCCACTGTCCATATTTGGAATGGCTCTGTCATTCGATTCCTATCCGTCCCTATACTTGATTCGCATCGGAAGGCAATCACTAGGCTTGCCTTGCAGCAAATGTGCAAGAGCACCCCGGCAGACTATATCAAGTAAGCCCAAGCCCGTCCTGATGCGTCAGGGCGGCATTGGTTTTACTTACCCTTTTGGAGAAACGCGATGACTTACAAATGCCCGATGTGCGGCGAAGTGGATCGTTTTACTGTTCACTGTGAAGAACGTAACGAGGTTCAATGCGATATTGACTGCGACGGCGACATTCACGACATCGACAATATCAGTTGTGAGGTGTTTTGGTATCAGGATAGCCAAATTGATTGCAATTCATGTTGTCACGTTGGCGTAGTGTCTGACTTTGACCCCGATTACCCGGTTGAAAAACCGACGCCTCTGGATGAACTGCAAGCCAAGTACGACTTGCTCTGCCGAAAGGTGGCTCACGGTTGCACCGACGCATCGTGCGGCGATTGCGACGTCTAAGCGTGAACCGCCCCTGACGCGGAGATCGCCAGCTCCAAAACTGACGTGCTGGTGGCGATCCCAAGGAACGTCACCTTATCGCCAGTGGTGAGATCGCCGACCGGCCTGATCCCGCCGGCGGTGGCGCTCAGGTAATACGATTCACCCACAGTGAGAACGGCACTGAGCTTTACCCCTTTACTGCGGGCAATCAGAACGTACCCATCTGCCGCCGCCGCGCCGAGGGTAATCCCCTTCACGTCGTCTTCACCGGCCGCATCGCAATCCGCTAGGTAGTGCTTGAAGTCCGTTGTGTCACTGAAAACGGTTTGACCCGCAACGACCGCTTCACCGACTTGGACCAATTGCGTTTCTGTTTCTTGGTTACCCAAGCCGACGTGGGCGGGGGTAATTGTTAAATCGGCCATGGGGATTCCTATTTGGGGTGTGGTGGTGAAATGCGTTTCGCTAATCATATCACTCGAACGCGAGCGTGACGAGCGATTCCAACGAAAGCGACCGGCTTGAACCTCCCCTGGTGCTTCATGTTTGCACCCCGGCTGTTTTTGCCGGGAACACGACACTTTCTCGGGACAACGATTATGATTCAAGCAACGACTGTTGACAAGAAATGGATCGCAGTCGACCGCATCGGTCAACTTAGACGTGGGCAGATTCTCGTGATGAACGACGACCTGCTCGACTTCATTGAAGAAAACCACGCTGACGAGGTGGCGGAACTCCAGGTGGTTTCGGCCGTCAACGGGAACCAGTGTGGCCTGTTGGATTCCTTGGTCGTTTGGTCGAAGGCGGAATGTCCTGGGGGTCCAAAACATCAGGAACGCCACTCGGACAGCGACCTGCTGGTTGTTTTCCTCCACACGCCAGCTTCCATCAGCACTCGAGTTTCATCGCGATCACGCTGATTCAAACGATTCTCCAAAGCGGACCCCTTCGTCGACTCGTAGTCGGCGAGGGGGTTTTTTTATGTACAGACGTTTCAACACTTTCACACTTTTGGAGAACAGAACCATGACTGATTTACAGAAATTCCTGTCTAGTATTGTGCCAAACGGCGGCTATATCACATCGGCGAACATTGACGAACTCGCACGATTGGACCGGTTGCGTCAAGTGCTGATTCGCTGCAACGGATGCCGCCTCGTGGTTGCCGCCCAGCATGTTAAGCACGTCATTGAAATGATTGACAAGGCCGACATTGATTGGGTGCGTGACGTGGCGTTGCTTTCCAGCGACATGGCATTCCGTGGCGATTACCGGTCAGTCACCAACGCAGTTGTTGGTAACGCACCACTGGTGGCTTGAACCCTGCCTGGTGTTTCACTTCCGCAGCAGGTCATTCTGCTAAAATCACCCGAAACAAGGATAAAATCATGACGATCAAAGAAACGATCACGTCCCTGAATGAAGATCCCGATCCAGTGAGAATCGCTTCGTTGGTTGACTGCCTGCGATCCGGCACTCTTCAGACGCGGTCAGGCGATTCGGTTCTGTTTGATTACAACGACATGCGAGACTTCTTCCACCGCTGCGATCCCACGATCGACGACGCACGGTTCGAGGAACTCATGATGATCGCTGATAATTGCTGGGCGTGACCTGAACCTCCCCTGGTGCTTCACTACCGGCAGCCTGCTTTTGCGGGTTGCCGGTTTTTTTGTAGACACACGTTTCTTACTCTGACTTTGGAATTAACCATGTCAACGATGACCAACAATGCCGTCGCCATTTCGCAAAAGAGGATCGCCACGTTCCTGCGGATCTTCAAACCCAAAATGCTAGTAGTGGGGTCCAACAACGGGCTAATCTGGCTCACCGACATTGGCGGTGGCAGCGATCACAACACAATGTGCATCGGATCATGCACCGAAGACCATATGGTCAAGTTCACCGTCCAAGACTTCGGCAAGTGGGTTCGATCTGCTGGCGTCAAGTCCGACGTTACCTTCTCGTTCCACGACGAGGGGTTCCAAGCTCACTGCGACAAGCTCGGCCAGCGAACGTTCACGTCAAGTTCGCACGACAAAAAGAGTGGTCCTGATGGCCTGGACAACCTCGGTGACTTTGAGGCAACAATCCCCGCTGAAGTGGTTGCGACCCTCAACGACATCGTTGCGTGCTGCGACACGGAATCGAGCCGCTACGCTTTGGGTGGTGTGTGCGTCGAGCACAACGTCGCCGTGGCAACCGATGGTCGACGACTGGCAAAGATCGATTTCGATTCGATTGGTGCTCCTGAATGGAAGACTGAACCGGTCGTCAACGCCAATGGCAAGCCGATGACAGACGGACTCCCGTGGCAATCGCTCATTCCCGCCGGACTGATTCGGTACGCCGCCGCGTTTGGCGAACCGATCGACATCTTCGGTCGGGGACTGGTAGCCGGTGACGTCCGATGCAACAAAATAGAAGGTCGGTTTCCTAACTGGCGGAACGCGATCCCCGATGACTGTGACACTGCGGCCGTTTACGACGGTGTCGCCCTGCTTGAAATGTGCGACCGTCAAATCGCCCGAAACAAAGCATCCGACGAAAACAATAACTCGATGACCATCGAGCGGACCGACGCCGACGGCAACCAGTTCTCGATTCTGATGGATCCGGTTTTTGTCAAAGACGCCGTTAAAGGACTCGATGCGGTCCGAATGCGATGGAACGCCAGCAAAATCCGAGAACCCAACGCAAAACGCAAGATCGGACGTTACCTTTACAGCCCAATTCTGTGCGATTCAGACGATAGGCCCGGCTGGAACTACGTCATCATGCCGATGCGAGAGGGTTAAAATCAGTTTGCCCCACGGCTGAACCCTGCCTTGTGTTTCACTCATGCAGCAAGTCCGCTGCCTGTTTTTTCCCCTGGGGAGCACGTCCGCTTCCCGTAATTTCCCGAGTAGGGAAGGAGTTTACGATGATTCGTGTTATCGATGGCAAACGGTACAACACCGAAACCGCTACCAAAATCTTCTCGCACTGGAACGGTTGCTCCCGCAGCGACTTCCAGTATCGAACGAAGGCGCTGTTTCGAACCGTCAAAGGGAAATGGTTCCTCCACCACTACGGCGGAGCCATGACCGACATGGCCGTTTCGGCAGGAAACAACGGGCGGACCGGCTCAGAATCGATCGAACCGATCGACGAGAGCGATGCCCTCGGCTTCCTGGAAGCCCACTCGGACGACAGCGAAGCAGCTGCCGCGATCGAAACGCACTTCGCCGATCAGGTCGAAGAAGCGTAACCAAGTGCGGCCACCGTGCCGCATGGCTCCCTAATCGCTCACCTGCACGTTGGTGGGGGCTGCACCGATCCGGATGGTCCGGGTTGACCGAGAAGCGAATCACAACCGAGGAACAAAACGATGTATTACGCAGTCGTCACTTTTGGCACCAGCCCCAAGAAAACTGTCTTCACCAGCCTCGCACGAGCCGAGGCGGTGGCCCAACAGGCCGTTGGCATCGGCTCATGCACCGAAGCACGGGTCTACGAATGCGAGACCCGCAAGCTCG
>Ga0306898_1000080_pt1 | contig 41854 bp, 51 predicted proteins | sample AntRauMFilla1564_FD_190424 | JGI IMG/M metagenome (GOLD analysis project Ga0306898, IMG submission 190424) | Saline lake microbial communities from Rauer Islands, Antarctica - Metagenome Filla 1 #564 (v2) (version 2) | ecosystem: Environmental > Aquatic > Non-marine Saline and Alkaline > Saline ...
GATCGGGGAGGCACCTGCTCCGATCAATCTGGCCATTGAGGGAGCCGAAGGCTTCAAGGCCGCGACCATTCCGGTCGTTCTCACTTACGGGACCCCCGATCCCCTTCTCTGAACCACGAAAGGAACACAGGACATGGCACGCGCACAAGGAGCGCGGGCGCAGATGGCGCTCGCCTACGAATCCGTCTACGGCACGCCGCCCGCGAGCGGTTATTTCAAAATGCCCTTCGCCAGCTCGACGCTTGGCGCGGAGCAACCACTGCTCGAGTCCGAGCTGCTCGGCTACGGCCGGGATCCACTCGCGCCGATCAAGGACGCGTTGACCAGCGATGGCGACGTGGTGGTCCCAATTGATGCGATCGGCTTTGGCTATTGGCTGAAGGCCACCTTTGGCGATCCGACCACGACCGGCGCGGAGGCGCCCTACAGCCACGAGTTCCGCTCGGGCAGCTGGATCCTTCCAAGCCTCGCCATCGAGATTGGCATGCCAGAAGTGCCGCGCTTTGCGATGTACGCAGGCTGCGTGGTGGATCAGCTGTCCTGGCAGATGCAGCGCTCCGGCCTGCTGACTGCCTCGGTCAGCCTCATTGCTCAGGGCGAGACCCCGGCAACCACCACCAACGTAGGTACACCGACCGAGATTGTGCTGCAGCGGTTTGGTCACTTCAACGGGGCAATCAAGCGCGACGGTGTGGCGCTGGGCAATGTGGTCTCGACCCAGATTACCTATGGCAACAACCTCGACCGCATCGAGACCATCCGCGCCGACGGCAAGATCGACGGGGCCGATCCCTCCATGGCAATGCTCTCGGGCAGCATGGAGGTCCGCTTTGCCGACACCACGCTGATGGAACAGGCGATCAACGGCACAGATTGCGCGCTTGAGTTCGCCTACAGCCTGCCCACCGGAGAGAGCCTGACCTTCACCGCACATTCCGTTTATCTCCCGCGTCCGCGCGTCGAGATCGGCGGGCCGCAGGGCGTGCAGGCGACCTTCGACTGGCAGGCCGCCAAGGACGCAGTCACCGGGCGCATGTGCACCGTCACGCTCATCAACGGCGTGGAGGCCTATTGATCATGCTCAAACTTGACCTCTCTACCGATCCGCGCTGGCTTGATCTTGCCCCCGGCGTCCGCGTGCGCCTGCTCCCGCTCACCACCGCGCTGATGGTGTCCACCCGCAACGATCCCAGCATCGAAGCGCTCCCCGAGGACGCCAGCAACGAGGACCGCGCGCTGGTCTTTGCCAAAGCGCTGGGCCGACGGGCCGTGGTGGAATGGGAGGGAGTGGGAGATATGGACGGCAAGGTTCTGGAACTCACCCCCGAGGGTGTTGACGCCTTGCTCGACATCTATCCGATCTTCGAGGCCTTCCAGGCGGGCTATGTCGCCAAGGCACTGGTGTTGGATCAGGAAAAAAACGTCTCCGCGCCCTTGCTGACTGGCACTTCAGCGGGGGCGATCGATACTGCGAAGCCTGCCAAGGCCCGTGCCCGGACTGCCCGCAAAAAATGAACCAACCCCAGACCTTTGAGGGCGCACAGGTCTGGGACTTGGTCGGACGGCTGGGCGGCCAGCTGCGGGCGACGCAGAAGACCATCCTTGGCTGGGACATGGGAGCTGCGCTGGCAATGGCGCAGGCGCTGGGCGTGAACGGCCTCGTGGCGATGGAGCTGCTGCCCGAAATCGAGGCGGTGATGGTGAAACGAGTCAACGAACGGATCGGAGATCAGCATGAGTGAAAAGCGCGTGTTCGTGCGCCTCGCCGCCGTGGGCGGACGACAGGTCAAGGCGGAGCTGACCGGCATTGGCGACGCCGGGGCCCGTGGCCTCGGGCGTCTGTCGCGCGAGGTCGATGTGGCGAACGCACGGCTTGCTGCCTTCACCCGCCGGGCCAAGATTGCAGCGGCCGCTGCAGCTGCTGCTGTGGTGGCAGCCGGTGCCGCGATGATCGGCTCCGGACTGCAAACCATCGACGCACAGGCCAAGCTGGCACAATCGCTGGATACAACCGTCGAAAGCCTGCAGGTGCTGGAGCGCGCTGGTGAACTGGCTGGTGTTTCCATCTCGGGGATCGAGCAGGCCACCAAGGACATGACCCGTCGCCTCAGCCAGGCTGCAGCCTCTGGTGGGCCAGCGGCGGCCGCGCTGGACCGGCTGAACCTCTCCGCCGAGACGCTGATGGACATGCCACTCGATCAGCGTATCGCGGCAGTGTCCGCTGCCATGACTGAGTTTGTTCCCGAAGCAGAGCGCGCTGCCGTGGCAGGGCAAATCTTCGGCGAGGAAGGCTCAATCGCCATGTCGCGGATTGATACAGCGACGCTGCGCCAGGCGACGCAGGATGTGCAGGACTTTGGCATCGTCGTCTCCGAACAGGACGCGGACCAGATCGAGCGCACCAATGATGCGATCTCACGGCTGGGCTTGATCTGGCGCGGTGTGTCGAACCAGCTGGCGGTCGCTGCAGCGCCCACGCTTGAGGCCGTGGCGGATGCGCTGGCAGCGATGGCGCGCACGACCGGGCCACTTGGAAGTGCCATTCAAGGTCTGTTTGAGAACATTGGACGCCTGACCACATTTGCGGTGACCTTCGCAGGCGTGATGGCGGGCCGGTGGGTGGCGGGACTTGTGGCCGCGACCTTCTCGGTCAGTGGGCTGGTGACAGGTCTGGTCTTTCTGCGCGCGGCGCTGATCCGCACCGGCATCGGCGCGCTGATCGTTGGCGCAGGCGAGATGGTCTATCAGTTCACGCGGCTGGTTTCTGGCGCAGGCGGGTTCGGCAACTCGCTGGACCTGCTCAAGGACGTGGCTGTCGAGGTCTGGGACCGGGTATCGCTTAGCGCGGATGCGGCTTGGGCGCGCGTGGAAGCTGGTTGGGCCTCCGCGCAGGCTGGTATTTACGACGGTTTGCAAGATGCAACAGCGGCGGTGGTCGGCTGGGCAAACAGCACCGTCAACACCTTCGAGGGCACATTTCTTGCAGTGCAGGCCATCTGGAGCGCGCTGCCGGATGTGTTCGAGCGCGTTGGTGCACTTGCAATCAACGGTCTGGTCGAGGTGATGGAGACCGGCATTGCGGGCATCACCGAGGCGATTAACACAGTGCTGACCCTTGGCGGTCGACGTCCCGAATGGGCCATCGCCGCCCCTGATCTCTCGGAATGGAAGTCTGCAGTCCCGGAAGCCGTCAATCTGGGAGAGCGTGCGCGGGCAGCTTACGACAGCGCCTTCTCGGACAATCCCTTCCAGGTGCCTGAACTCTTTGGCGGCATGGCAGATGATGCGCGCGGTCGGGCAGCAGGCTATTCCGAGGCTGCGGGGATGCTGTCAGATGCAGCTTCGCGCCCCATGACCGCCTGGCAGGCGCTGAAGGATGCCATTTCTGGTGCGGGCGATGAAGGCACAGCGGCGCTCGAAAGTGCCGCCAATTCAGCGGACCGGTTCAACGATGCGCTGGGGGAGACCAAAGGACAGGCCGGGCGCGCAGGCGGTGCGGCAAAGCAGGCGGGCGCAGGCGCAGCCGACGGTGCCGAGGCGGCAGCCACTGGCTGGCAGGCGGTTGTGAACGCGGTCAGCGAATACGCGGACAAAGCCCGCGATGTGGGCGCGGACATCGGCAACGTGCTCGTGAGCGCGTTTCAAAGTGCGGAAGACGCCATCGGCAATTTCGTAAAGACCGGCAAACTGAATTTCAAAGGCCTGGTCACATCGATGATCGCGGACCTCGCCAAGCTTGGAGCGCGCAAGTTTATCCTCGGGCCTATCGCCAATGCGCTCTCCGGCGCGCTCGGCAATCTCGGCGGCATGTTTGCCGGGGTCTTCCACCAGGGTGGTCTCGTGGGCGGTCCTGCGCCCTCGCGCATGGTCCCGGCCATGGCCTTTGCCGACGCACCGCGCCTGCACAACGGCGGCTGGGCCGGGCTCAAATCCGACGAGGTCCCGGCGATCCTGCAGCGCGGCGAGCGCGTACTCAACCGCCGGGAAGCCCAAAGCTACGGCGACGCAGGCGGGCAGCGCGATGCAGCACCCGTCGTCAATATATCGATCCAGACCCGCGACGCCGAGAGCTTCCGCCAATCGCGCACGCAGGTCGCAGCCGATATCTCGCGCGCGGTCTCCATGGGCCGGAGGGGCATGTAATGGCGTTTCACGAGGTGCAGTTCCCCGACAACATCAGCCGCGGTGCACGCGGCGGACCGCAGCGGCGCACGCAGATTGTTGAGCTGGCATCGGGCCGTGAGGAGCGCAACGCCAGCTGGTCCGCCTCGCGCCGCCGCTACGATGTCAGCTACGGCATTCGCCGCGTGGATGATCTGCACGCGGTGGTCTCCTTCTTCGAGGCGCGGCTGGGGCGGCTCTACGGGTTTCGGTTCAAGGATTGGGCGGATTACAAATCCTGCGCGCCCTCAAAGGGTGTGTCCGAGATGGATCAGCTGATCGGCACCGGGGATGGCGAGACCACAGAGTTCGCGCTGAGCAAAGCCTATGGCACTGCGCCCCACATCTATCAGCGCCGCATCGAGAAGCCGGTCGCCGGAACAATCCGCATCGCGCTTGGCGGAGCAGAGCAGTTCAATGGCTGGTCCATCGATAATGACACCGGGATCGTCACGTTTGATGCGGCTCCGGAATCCGACGTCTCCATCACAGCTGGCTACCAGTTCGACGTGCCCGTCCGCTTCGACAGCGATCTGATGGACGTCACCCTCGACATCGAGCGTCTCGGCTCGATCACCTCAATCCCGCTTGTGGAACTCCGCCTCAGCTAAGGACCTCGCCCATGCAAACCTATACCGCCCTTGAACATCGCCCTGGCGATACGCCTCAGCTGTACGACATCGACGGCGGGCTTGTTGCGCAGAACGCAGACGGGAAAGTCGTCCGCCTCAATTCCAGCCAGCAGGTCACAGCCGTCACGCCAGTGCCAATCGAAAGCGCGGAGCGGTATAATTTCCGCGCAGTTTACCGGCGCGCGACCAACAGTCCCGATCCGTCTGACGACGCAATTTCCTGCGGCATTGACTGGCTGGCCGCAGACAAGACCGCGCTGTCCACGACCACGATTGACACAGTCCTCAACCTCAAGGTTTCTGACGGTCGGCGCGAACTCCGGCGCGTGGTCACCGCTGCAGAAATCACACCTACCGAGCTGCAAGCGCCAGATGGCGCCCGCTACGCTGTGCCTTGGGTCCGCACTTTTGGCCTCAATCATGCCACGGACGTCGAGGTCTGCTCTCTAGAGCGTCTGAACTTTGTCTCGATCCCTGTCCAGCGGACCTTCTACGTGACGATGGACGGATCAGATACCAACTCCGGCAAGTCGCTGTCCGCTCCGCTCGCCTCGGTCGCCCAAGCGCTGGCCCGGATGGCGGATGAAGCACCCAACCCCTGCGCGGCGATCGTGCATCCAGGCGAGTATCTAGTAAAGCCAGACAGTGTGATCCCAGCGAATTGCGCCATCTATGGCTACGACCTGCGCGTCACGAAGCTGATCCTGTCGAACTCAGCGCAAACAGCGCCCGCAAGCGGCACGGCGCGGCGCAACAATATGTTCCTTATGAGAAACGGGATCAAAGCCCGCGGATTTACCTTCACGGGCCTTGAGCACGAGCCTTTCACGCTCGATGGCGGGCCGCCTCAAAAAGGCTACGCCTTTGCGTTCAATCCTGGCGAAGTCATCACCCGGTCGCCCTACATCTCAGACTGCTCGATGTTGCATGACTTCTCGCAGGATCAGATGGCGCTGCCGATCGACAAGGCGAACGCGAACCCCCTGATGCCGCTCGGCGCAGGAAATATCCTTGCTGATGGTTCAGTTCTTGCGCCGTCCTCACCTCTGCGCTCGGTCGTCGTTGACAGCTTCACCTCCATCAATCCCAACGGCGTCGGCTATGCCATAACGCGCAATGCCTTTGTCCAGCTGGTCTCGGTGTTCACCAACTGGTCGCGGGTTGGCCTCTGGGCGCACAATGGCGGGCAAGTGACCGTCGCAAACTCAAACAACACGTTTGGCGACTTTGCACTGGCATCCACAGGTTTCCGCCAAACCATCCAGATCAAAGGCGTGGCCGATCCCAGCGTGATCGAAGCATTTACGTCCTCAGCAAACCTGATCAGCACGCAAACCGAGGCAATAGTGACAGCTCTCATGGAGGTGCGCTATCCCACCATGACTGGGTGGGGCGGATTAACCGCGGATCAAAGAACACTCACCGAGCGCGACACGCGCACATTGCTGCGCTCCATCGTAAACGATCTGCGCTCTGGCCAGGACAAGGGCGCGCAGTTCTTTGCCAAAGGGCTGTTCAATTGGAACGCGGAATATCTCTTTGCGACCTCGCTCCTGCAGCTGTTCCTCGACAGCTGGGAGCAGGTCCGCCTGGAGCTTCTTGGACGGCTCACCGATCCGGCCGCCGAGGCAATGGTTGACGGGCTGATCACTTTGATCAGCGATGTGGTCGCGAACCCTGCCAGTTTCCGGGTGGCATTCCCCTCGGTGATCGAAGCCACCGGCCAGCAATTCAGCAACGCAGGCAGCGGCGTCAACTACAACTCGCTGCCGTTCAGCCAGCGCGGCACCGGCGAAAACCCACCCCCTGCCGAGGCCATCTTCAAGGCCAATGGCGGCAAGGTCTTTGCGACCTTCTCTACCGAGGTTGGCGACACGTATCTCGGAGAGGACCTGCGCGTGGACTTTGAACGCAACACCATCGAGGGTCAGGCATTCAGTCGCGGCGTGCAGAACATCGCTCTCCCCCTCATCATCGGCATTGGAGGCTGAACCATGGGAACCATCATCACACCCCGTCCACCGCTAAACCTGTTCGAGGTGGTGCGCACTGAGATTGGGAGCGACTGGCAAACGATCTACGACGTGCCCAGCTATACGATCCCGGCCAATGGCCCGAACCCTTTGCGGGTGGTGGGTACGGCGGCGATCATGACGGGCCTCGCGGTCTGCCCCCTGACGCCAGCTGGCGCGACCATTTCAGCGCGGGTGCTGGCGGCAAACGGAGCGGACAACTTCCTGCTGATCGACGGTGCGTTTTCTCCTTCTGGTGACTTTCTGTCGATCTCGCTTGACCGCCAGGTGCTGAGAAACGGCGAGCAGCTTCAGGTCAAATGCGCTGCTGCGCAGACCGCCATGACGCATTTTAGCTTCATCCTCAATCAGCGCGAAGAATTCACGGAGATCCCAACATGAGCGTGAAATATGGTTCCGGCAAGGGCAAGTTCGTCGGGCAGTCGCTCGTCTACCCATTCCCGATCCCGCTGGATGCGACACAGCACAACGGCGCGGTAATCGTTGCTGAGGACGGGCAGCTTTACTATTCCAACGGATCTGATTGGGTAATCCCGTCCGAGGTCGTGGAAATCTCGCGGCCTTCAGCGCGCGTCCCGACCAACTCGATGGAGCAGACGCAATTGCGATTATCTGCATTTAGAAGTCCCGCTGGCCTTTCGCAGGTCGGCATTCTATTCGAGATCAGCATGAACGGCGTGGACTTTGTCGATGCGGAGACCCGACTGGTCAACGATGAGTTTGCTTCGCTCTACCAGCTTCTGTATCCCGAGGACGGTTTCGAGTCAGGCGACGAGATTTTCTGGCGCGGCAAGTATATTGGAACAGAGGGTGGTCAGTCCGATTTCTCGATCCCATTTCGGCAGACCTTCCCCAAGCTGATCGATGACCCCATGCCAGTCACTCGCCAGGGCGCAGTCACTGGCACCGTTGAGCTTTCCCCGTTCTTCAGCGCGCTCGGCCTAGACTACGTCGAGACGCAAATTCAGTTTTGGGAAGACACTGCAAACCCCGCCGTGGACCCCCCGGTGGCAACGGTGACTTCGGTCAGCGGTGCTCTGATCAACTTGCCCACACAGCTGGTCGAAGGCCAAGCCTATCAGTGGAGCGGACGCTACGGCGGTCGGCAGGGCGGCGCTGGTCCGATCCTCTACACCGCCTTCACAGCACCACGCTTCATCCTCAAGGGTGTCGCCTCGATGATCTTGATCTACGATCCGGCTTTGGCTCTTAATCGCACGATCAACCTGCCGATGGGCGTCTACGGCGGGATCGTGAACGTAAATGTGGACTGGGGTGACGGCACTTCGAACGCCTACACCACTGGCGGCATTCGCTCAAAGACCTACGCAGCGGGCGTGACGGGTCTCGTCACTGTGATCATCAGCGGGCAGTTGGAGCAGTTCGGTGGCAACACAAACATCCAAGGGCTGATCCGAGTGGATAACATAGGTGTCGGCCTGGGCTTGAACTCTCTGCGCGAGATGTTCCGCAACGTGACGTCCAATACCATCTTCTGCACGCCCAACATCCCGCCTACGGTCAAGAGCATTCAGGGGATGTTCTTTAACGCGGGTACCGTCACTTTCGACGTGACCGGGTTTACTGTAGGCGAAGTGAAGGATTTTACCGAGTGTTTCCTGAATGCAGGGAGCTTTAACCAGAACATTAGCGGCTGGGATGTATCCAACGCCAATAGTATGCGTGGTATGTTCCGAACCACGATTACGGGGCTTGATTATGTGTTCAACCAACCAATCGGTAGCTGGGACGTTTCTTCGGTCACGGACATGTCTTTCATGTTTAGCCGGAACGCGACTAATTCTGATTACTTTTTTAATCAGAACATCGGCGGGTGGGACGTGTCCTCGGTCACTAACATGTTTCAAATGTTCGGCGCGTCCCTGGTAGGCACTGACAGACCTCATTTGTTCAACAACGGGGGTACCGACTCAATCAAGAATTGGGACGTGTCTTCGGTCACTAACATGTCGCGCATGTTCTTTGGCTCTGGCGGACAATTCCAACAGCCCATAGCAGATTGGGACGTCTCTAGCGTCACAAATTTTCGTGGAATGTTCGATCGATCATTATTTAATCAGCCGCTCACGGGTTGGAACATTTCGGCAGCAATTGACGTAAGAGAGATGTTTGCAAATAGCCCATTTAACAACGACGTGAGCAACTGGGTGCTTCCCGCAAATATTCAGGCGCTTTTTCAAAGCGCAAAATCATTCAACCATCTATCAATTCTGTCTTGGGACACTTCGGGTGTCACAAACATGTCCCGACTGTTTATGGATGCAGATGCTTTCAACCAACCAATAGGCAGCTGGAACACGTTTAATGTAACCACAATGGAAGAGATGTTCTTTCCCGCGACGATCAACACTCGAATGAAATTCAACCGGCCCGTTGAGAATTGGGATGTTTCTAAAGTTATCAGCATGAAGCGGATGTTCGGTGGTTCCGGATCTTCGGATTTCAATCAACCAATCGCTGCGTGGGACGTTTCCAAGGTCGAAGACTTTTCAGAGATGTTTTTCTGCTCAAATCCAACAAGGCCTAACAATTTCGACCAAGATATATCCGACTGGAAATTAAATACTCAATCCGCACTGATCAATGCAATGTTTGGTGGGCCGGGCTCTAATTTCTCTGCAGAGAATTACTCCAAACTTCTCGTCGGATGGTCCAACTCGATCATTGAGCTCAATGGTCCCTTCGGAGTTCTAGCTGGTTTTGGTGACCGCACCTATAACGACACGGATTACTTCGTGGGCGAACTCTACGAGAACGCTGTCGCGGCGCGTGCCTATCTGAGCAACTCTAACCGCCTGACGGTCTCTGACGCTGGCAATGCGAACGCAGATGGCAACTATCTGTTCGACGGCACGGTACAGCTCTATGCCAACGGAAACGACTGGTATTTCATCAAGACCAGCGGTGTCTGGGAATTGCGCGACAACCTCGATGCCGTGCAAGCGACCCAGCAGGATGTGGGCAATCTCGCGGCACCTCAACTCGTTGATTCATGGAACGGCGATCTGGCAACCGCAACGGTCCTGCGCACGGGTGCGGCGTGGACCATCACAGACGGAGGGCTTGCAGCATGACAGAAATGAGAGCAGCGCACGAACTGATAAACGAGACCGACGCGCCGATCTATTGGGTCGCGCACGGTCCTGATCTGGCCTTTGGCACGCTCCAACCCGGCGGGCACCTAGCTACAGGCCAGGAGACCTTTGAGCAGTTTACCAGCCTGCGATTATGGCGTGGGCGGGTCATCGAACTCGGAGGCTCGTTCAAATGATGGGAGGTCTATACGTGCTGACCCGCGATCTACACCACGCCTGCGAGCAACATCCGCTGGGACAGGCAATGGTGAACGGCGCAGTCACCCCGCAACACTGGGCCGACTGGCTCTGGGCCATGCGCTGCTTGCACTCTGTCGTGGACGCAGAACTGCCAGCGCATATGGAGCGCGACGCTCTGTTTGGTGCCGACCTGTTGGTGCTGCCGAAAGCGCACGCCAGCCGTGCAGCGCTGCGCTATGCGCAAGACCTGATCGGACAGGATTGCACCGGTGCAGCTTACGTCCTGCACGGCGCGCATCATTCTGGCGGCCGCGTGCTGGCACCCAAGATGGCCAAGCGGGGCCTGCCATCACTGCACACATCTTATCTTGATGCCGCTGCCTCGAAAGCATGGATTGTAGCGGCTCGCACCAGACTGGAGGCAACGCAGCAGGCGCGCGCGACTTTCCAGTGCCTGCTCGCGGTGATGGACGAGATCGAGGCTCGAAAGTGAAGGCCTTGCCCCCCGATCTGCAAGCCCATCTGGACAGCGCAGCAACCACGCTGGCCTGGTGCTGGCGTATCACGCGGGCTGACGGTGTTGTGCTCGGCTTCACCGATCATGATCGCCACCTGACCTTCGATGGAACCAGTTTCGAGCCCGAAAGCGGGCTTGTGGCCTCTGAGCTCCGCTCGGGCTCAGACCTCTCGGTCGATGCCCAAGACGCCGAGGGCGTGCTGACTTCCGACCGGATCACCGAGACCGACATCGCCGATGGCCGCTGGGACAATGCCGCAGTCGAGGTCTGGCGGGTGAACTGGGCCGACACCGGCCAGCGCGCACTTCTGCGCCGCGGGGCGATCGGCCAGATCAGGCGTGGTCGCTTGGCCTTTGTCGCCGAGGTGCGCAGCATGGCTCATGTGCTGGGACAGACCATCGGGCGCAGTTTCCAGGGCACATGCGACGCAGCATTGGGGGATGCGCGCTGCGGGATTGATCTGGAGAGCCCCGCATTCAAGGGCACAGGCCTCGTGACAGAGCTGCTGCGCGACCGCGCGTTTCTCGCCTCGGGCATTTTCAGCTTTGCGGATGGGTGGTTTTCCGGAGGGACGGTTCAATGGTCCTCGGGCGCCAATGACGGACGGCAGGCTGAGGTCCTGATCCATACGGTCGCAGGCGGCATCGTGACCGTGACGCTGCTCGAAGCCCCGGTGCGGCCGATCGCTGTCAGCGATACCTTCGTGATCCGCGCTGGCTGTGACAAGCGCGCCGAGACCTGCCAAGCCAAATTCGCCAATATGGTGAACTTTCGCGGCTTTCCCGACATCCCCGGCCAGGACGCCGTGATCCGCTATGCCACCAAGGACGGTCGGCACCAGGGCAATGTGCTATGAGCAAAGCAAAACAACGCCGCGCGCCGCACCCGGCCGATCCGGACGTGGTGGTGGCGGCCGCGCGCGCATGGCTCGGCACGCCCTATCACGATCAGGCCAGCGTGAAGGGCGTTGGGTGCGACTGCCTTGGCCTTGCACGCGGTGTCTGGCGCGAAGTGGTGGGCGTGGAACCTGTGCCGGTGCCGCCCTACAGCCGCGACTGGGGCGAGACGGGGCAGCGCGAGGTCCTCTTTGAAGGCGCCGCGCAAGCCATGATCCGGATCCCGGTCGAGAGCGCAAGTCCCGGCGACATGGTTCTTTTCCGCATGCTGCGCGGCGCGATCGTAAAACATGTCGGGATCCTCACCGAGTCTGACCGCTTTTTGCACTCCTACGACCGCCTCGGTGTGATCGAGGAACCCCTGACCGATGCCTGGCGGCGGCGCATCGCCTTTGCCTTCCGTTTTCCGCGCAGCAAGCGCACCCGCAGAAAGAGACCCTGACGCATGGCAACACTTGTTCTTGGCGCCGTCGGCACCGCCATCGGCGGCTCGCTGATCTCTAGCACCGTTCTTGGCTTTACCGGTGCGGCCATCGGCGGGTTTGTCGGCTCCACCATCGGATCTGTCGTGGACAGCTGGATCGTCTCATCGCTCACACCCGGCCAGCGGATCGAAGGCGCACGGCTCGACAGCCTGCGCATCACCTCCTCCACCGAGGGTGCAATCCTGCCCCGCGTCTACGGGCGCATGCGCATGGGCGGAAACCTAATCTGGGCCACGGATTTTCGGGAGGAGACGCGCACGACCCGCCAGGGCGGTGGCAAAGGCGGTGGTCCAAGTGTTACCACCACCGAATACCTCTACTACGCCAGCTTCGCGGTGGCGATCTGCGAGGGCCCAATCAGCGGAATCGGCCGCATCTGGGCCGATGGCAAGCCTATGGATATGGAGGGCGTGGTCTGGCGCTGGTACCGGGGCGACGAGGGCCAGTTGCCTGACACCTTCATCGCGGCCAAGATGGGTGCGGACGCAACGCCCGCCTATCGCGGCACCGCCTACGTCGTGTTCGAGGAGCTCGCACTCGAGAAGTTCGGCAACCGCCTGCCGCAGCTGACCTTCGAGGTGTTCCGCCCGCTCGCCGACCCTGACACCGCCGAGGGTATGACCAAGGCGGTGACCATCAACCCGGCTTCCGGTGAGTTTAGCTACGCCACCCAGATCGTGCGCAAAACCGAAGGCGGGACCACCACAGCGGAGAACGCCAACGCGCTGGCCAACACGGCCGACTTTGTGGTCGCCATGGATCGGCTGCAAGCGCAGGCGCCCGAAGTGGAGAGCGCCTCTCTTGTCGTCGCGTGGTTCGGGGACGACCTGCGCGCGGGGAACTGCAAGGTTCGACCGGGCGTCGAGGTGGCCAGCAAGAGCACGACGCCCGCCTGGTCGGTCAACGGCGTGGCCCGCGCGAGCGCCTACCTTGTGAGCCAAGACAGCGACAACCGCCCCGTCTACGGTGGGACGCCGAGCGACCTTTCGGTGGTGCAGTCCATACAGGAGGTGAAGGATCGCGGGCTGCGCGTGACTTTCTATCCCTTTATGCTGATGGACGTACCCTCGGACAACACCCTGCCAAACCCCTACAGCGACAACGCCGCCAGCGCTGGGCAACCGGCGTTTCCATGGCGCGGTCGGATCACATGCAGCCCGGCGGCGGGTTTCGCAGGCACGGTCGACAAGACCGCAACGGCAGCGGCGCAGGTCGCGGCACTCTTCGGCGCGGCCACGCCCGCCAACTTCGCGGTCTCGGGCACGACTGTCAGCTTTACCGGCCCTGCCAGCGAATGGAGCGTGCGACGGATGATCCTGCACTACGCCCACCTCTGCAAAGCCGCCGGTGGTGTCGACGCCTTCATCATAGGCTCGGAGATGCGCAGGCTGACGCAGGTACGGTCGGCGGCCGGGACATACCCGAGCGTCCAGCAGCTGCGCGATCTGGCGGCCGACGTGCGCGCGATATTGGGCCCAGGCACCAAGATCAGCTATGCGTCCGACTGGTCAGAGTATTTCGGCCACCACCCAGACGATGGGAGCGGCGACGTTTACTTCCATCTTGATCCGCTCTGGGCGGACCAGAACATCGACTTCATCGGCATCGACAATTACATGCCGTTGTCCGACTGGCGCGACGGCTACGAGCACCTAGACGCCCAGAACTGGCCGGTGATCTACGACCGCGCCTACCTGCAATCCAACATCGAGGGCGGCGAAGGCTTCGAGTGGTTCTACGCCAGCACGGCGGACCGCGCCGCGCAGAACCGCACGCCAATCACCGATGGCTCCGCTGGCAAGCCATGGGTCTTTCGCAACAAGGACCTGCGCAGCTGGTGGACCAATCCGCATTTCAACCGGCCCGGCGGCGTCGAGAGCGCCACGCCCACCGCTTGGGTGCCGCAATCCAAACCCTTCTGGTTCACCGAGTTCGGATGCCCCGCCGTTGATCGCGGCACAAACCAGCCCAACGTGTTCTATGACCCCAAATCCTCCGAAAGCGCCGTGCCGCATTCCTCACGCGGCTGGCGCGACGACGCGATCCAGCGCGCCTATCTCGAAGCGACGCTCGACCATTGGGGCAAGCCTGCGAACAACCCGGTCTCGAGCGTCTATGGCGCTCCGATGGTGCATGTGCCGGAATGTGCTGCATGGACGTGGGACGCCCGCCCTTATCCCTTCTTTCCCGAGCTGGCGGATGTCTGGACGGACGGGGCCAACTGGCGGCTGGGCCACTGGCTGACCGGGCGGCTGGGATCGGTGTCGCTGGCCGCACTTGTCCGCACGCTCTGCCTGCGCGCCGGTCTGCCCGAAGAGCGGATCGACGTCAGCGGGCTTTGGGGCGCGGTCGAGGGCTATGTGATCACCGCTCTGGAAGCGCCCCGCACCTCGCTGACTACGCTGGCGCGGCATTTCGGTTTTGATGCCATCGAAAGCGAGGGCATGATCCGCTTTCTGATGCGCGGCCGCGCGCCGGTCGCGACGATCTCGCCCGAGGACATGGTCGCCGCGCAAAACGGCAACGGCGAGGTGATCGAGCTTACCCGCGGGCAGGAGACGGAGCTGCCGCAGGCTCTCAAATGGCAGATGGCGCGCTCTGATGAGGACTATGACTCAGCTGTGGTTGAGGCGCGCAGGATCACCGTGGAGGCGTCCCGCGTAAGCGCGGAGGCATTCCCGATCGCTTTGCCACCGGAAGAGGCGGAACGGCGCTGCCGACGTGCGCTGATGGAGGCTTGGGTGGGACGGGAAAGCGCAGCCTTCCGCCTGCCGCCCTCGCGGCTGGCCATCGATCCCGGCGACGTGCTGCGGCTGGATCACGACGACCGCCTGATCGACCTGCGCGTGATCTCCGTGGCCGACAGCGACGCGCGGTCGATGGACACGCTGTTTCAGGACCGCATGGTCTATGATCTGCCACCCGGCCAGCCGCGCGCGACCTCGCTTGCCCAGCCCGTTGTCTTTGGCGGAACGGAGGTGGTGTTTCTCGATGTGCCGCAGCTTACCGAAGCGGAGACGGACCACCAGCCGCTGATCGCGGGTTTCGCCCGCCCTTGGCCGGGAAACGTCGCCGTGTGGCGCAGCTATTCAGACGAAGGATTTGAGCTCTTTCAAACATTCGGCACGCAGGCGCGCCTTGGCACTCTCGCCGCGGACCTTGCAGCTGGGCCGACCTCGCGCTTTGACATGGCCAACGCGCTGGTGGTCGATCTGCGCAGCGGCACGCTCGAGAACGTCACGGACCTTGCGCTCTTTGGTGGCGCCAACGCCCTCGCGGTAGAAAGCGCGCCCGGCGTCTGGGAGGTCGTGCAAGCCAGCCGCGCGGAGCTGGTGGCAAAAGGCCGCTATCGCCTCACCCGCCTCCTGCGCGGTCAACGTGGTACCGAGCAGGCGGTCGCGGCAAATGTAGCGGCAGGGGCGCGTTTTGTCGTGCTGGACGCCGCGCTGGCGCGCATGCCGCTCGCTCTGGCCGATCTCGGCTTGCCGTGGAAATGGCGCATCGGCCCGGCCTCGCTGCCCTTCACTGACGACAGCTACGTCGGCGCCTCCTTCACGCCCACAGGCGCGGGGCTGCGTCCCTTCTCGGTCGGCCATGTCGAGCAGCCGTCGCGGCGCGGGCGCATCCCGGGCGATCTGACGATCCGCTGGACGCGGCGCGACCGCGCTTTGCTCAGCGACAGCTGGGCAGTGGTCGAGGTGCCTATGTCCGAGTCAAGCGAGGCCTATGAGATCGACATCCTCGACGGCGCAACTGTTAAGAGAACCTTTACAGTTGCCACCCCAAGCGCGCTCTACACCGCCGCAGAGCAGGTGGCAGACTGGGGAGCCACGCTCGGACCCGGCGACACCCTCGATATCCGCATCGCACAGCTCTCCGCGCTCGTCGGGCGCGGCGCCACCCGGACAATAACCCTGACTTTCTGAAGGACACCCCATGGCCGATACCACCACCAACCTCGCGCTGCCATTCATCCTGGCGGCGCAGGCCCAGAAGCATGTCACCCACAACGAGGCCCTGCGCCTGCTCGATGGCCTGATCCAGATGTCCGTGCTCAACCGCAACCTCGCAGCGCCGCCCGCCGCTCCGATCGAGGGCGCGCGTTACATCGTGGCCAGTGGTGCGAGCGGCGCGTGGTCGGGCTGGACCGGGGACATTGCGCTCTGGTCCGACGGCGCATGGCTGCGCCTGCCAGCCCGCACCGGCTGGGTGGTCTGGGTGCAGGATGAGGCCCGCGTGGTCGTGCGGATCGGTGCAGCCTGGACGCCGCTGGACGCAGCCATGGGATTGCTGGCGCAGGCGGGCAGTGTCGAGGTCGCCAAGGGCGCGTTGGGCAGCACCACGGGCATGGCGGTCCTCGAGCAGACCCTCTCTGGCCTCTCAGGGGCCACCGTCACCTCCACCATCGAAATCCCCAACCGCGCCATCGTTCTCGGCGTCTCGACCCGGACCACCACAACGATTACCGGCGCGACCTCCTACGATTGCGGGATCGCGGGCGAGGCCGACAAGTTTGGCGGGGCGCTCGGCGTGGCCGCCGGTAGTACCAACACCGGCGTGATTGGCCCGCAGGCGTTCTATGCAGACACGCCAATCCTGCTCACCGCCCAAGGCGGCAGTTTCACCGGCGGTGCCGTGCGCATCGCCATCCACTATCTGACGCTGGGAGGGCCCAACTGATGCGTGGGAAAATCAAAATTTACGAGAAAAAAGAAGGAGTAGGCGATGATGCCAAATTGGGAAACGATACAGGCGGTCTGGCCACTGCTCCTGGGCTTGGCCGGTCTTTGGGCACGCATTGAAGTGGCTCTGTCCAAGGCGTCAGCACAGAGCAAGCTTAACGAGCGCGAGATCACAAAGCTGGAAGTGAAGGTCGAGGCGCAGGGGGAATCAGCCAACCAGCAAGCCATTCAGCTGGGCCGCATCGAGGGAAGCCTGCTTGGCATCGGCAAAACCCTCGACCGTCTCGACCGAAAGTTCCCAGACCGCTGATCTGTGCGTCTGAGCACGATCAAAACTCGATCAAGAAATTCACCACCCGCCCTCGCAGGCGGTTTTTTTTATGTCCGAAAGGAGCACACCATGTCCTACAACCCAGCAATCCTCGAGGCGGCAGGCGGCCATCTCGGAACCGACGAGTGGCCAGGAGCGCGGCACAATCCCGCAATCCAGTCGATGTTCGCCGCATCAGGGCACAACCCGAACGAACCAGACGAGACACCTTGGTGCGCAGCCTTCGTCGGCGCGGTGCTGGCCGAGCTTGGCCTTCCCCACACCGGACGTTTGAACGCGCGGTCCTATCTCGACTGGGGTGTCCCGGTTTCGATCCGTGACGTGAAGCCAGGCGACATCTGCGTTCTTTGGCGCGGGAGTCCGGACGGCTGGCAAGGCCATGTCGCCTTCGTGGTTCGCTTTGATCGGGATCAGGTAATCCTGCGTGGCGGGAACCAGGGCAACAGTGTGTCAGACGCTCCCTATTCCCTCTCGCGCGTTCTTGGCTGGCGTCGGGCTGTTGCCATGGATGAAACTCAGCGTCCGATTTTGCGCGAGGGCGCGCGCGGAGCCTTTGTCGTCGACCTTCAGGACCAGCTGCAGCGGCTGGGCTACTTCGCTGGGCGTCTCGACGGTAATTTCGGCCCGCTGACCCGAGCAGCTGTTCTTGCGTTCCAAGCTGATGGCAAGCTCGACGTGGACGGCATCGTCGGTGGTGCCACCTGGGGTGCGCTGACTGATGCACCGCCGCGCGTGGATCGTGATGTTGACGCATCCAGCCTACGCGACGCGGGAAGCCGCACCATCCGTGGCGCTGACCATGCCCAGGCAGGGACTGCGGCCACTGTAGTGCTTGGCGCGGGCACCGCGATGGTGGAGCGGGCTGAGGATGCGGTCTCCGCCATCGAGCAGGCGCAGGGTCTGGCGGACCGTGTCGCTGCTGTTCTTGGTGCCGCGTGGCCCGCGTTGGCCATCCTCCTGGTTGGGCTGGTTGTTATGGCGGTCCTTTCACGGATCAAGGCCGCGCGCATCGAAGATGCCCGCACCGGACGGAATCTGGCGCGCTGACATGTTGGGGATAGCAGAAAGGATGCTGAACTCACCATTCGGGCGCGGCGTGCTGTTCGCGCTCGGCCTGATAGTCACCGCTGGTCTGCTGCTGCAGCGCGCTTTGCGCGGGGCTCGTCGTGCTGGGCGGGCAGAGCGTGCGGGTGAAATCGCAGAGGAGCGGGTGCGTGCCGCGCAAGAAACGCGCAGGAGGATTGAAAATGCGGACATTTCTAATGGTGATGCTGTCGATGATGGTGAGTGGTTGTTTCGGCGCGGGCAACGACCTGATTGACGATGCGACTCTGTGCGATCGGACTGCTGCAGCAACCACCATCCATTCGGCCGCACTCGCTGAGGATGGCCAGCCACGGTCACGTTCTACCGGTCGCACACTGATCGCCCAGTTGGATGCGGGCTGTGGGCGGCGCACTTGGCAGCAGCACTGGTAGGAGGGAGGCAATGGCACAAACACCCTTGCCCTTGGTTAAGCAGTCCGCAGACGGCCAGAGCTTCACCATCACCATGAGCCTATGGTCTGGCACCTATCGGCTCGATGCTTTGCCACGCCAGCTGAATTTCTATCGCAATCTGCGTGACAGAAAGAAAGGCGCTTACGCCAAACACTATGAGCTGACGGTGCGCGCATTGGAGGCATTCGCTCGCCAAATGAAAGAGTGAATATTTTGCTGCTGAAATGTGAAAAGCGCCCCGGCTTCGGCTGGGGCGCTTTTGTCGTTTGGCGGCCCTGCTTTCAGTAGCAGGTTTCGCCAGCGTGTATTTGTGCCAGTCGTTCGGGGCCCATCTGGCGCGCCATCGCGGCGATCTCGTCAAAAAACTCCGGAGGCATTCCATTCAGCGTGGAGCCGATTGCAAAAGCCAGCGTCTCCATGTGCAGGGCGTCCAGTTCGGGCGAGCGCTTGGCAAGCGCTTTTTGGTAGATGGTCATCGTCGATGCATCCTCCATGGTCAGTCGAGCCAAAACTGTGTGGCGGTAATTGCGTGCAGGCGGAAGGTGTCCTCTGCGTGGCCTTCCTCGAAAGCCCAATACTCGTGGCTGGTGTGGCCCTCGCCAAAGCGACAGGCAGAAAGCGTCGTGCCGGTGAAGCGCGTCCGGAAGTAGGTGCGGCCGTCGGTTCCGGTGATTGCGTCGGGCATTTCGCTGGCAGGCGTGTGGATCTGCGTGGTCATGGTCTTGTCTCCGGGTCTGCTGCGTCGCGGGCTGCGTCGCTCTGTGTAATCACATTCGCTCTTTGGGCGCTTGTAGTGTAGAGAAATCGCAGCAATATCATTGCTTTATAAGCGCGGCGCGGTGCTTGGCCTTTCCGCGCCTTTCCGCGCCTCGGAGCCTCCGCACAGCGTGACGCACAGTGCTGGGCATGAACATGCCCCTTCAATATTTGAGCGTCTGCAGCGGCATCGAGGCCGCCAGCGTCGCATGGGAGCCGCTCGGCTGGCACCCCGTCGCTTTCAGCGAGATCGAGCCGTTCCCATCGGCGGTTCTCGCCCATCATTACCCAAGCGTCCCGAACTGGGGCGACATGACCCGTTTAAAGGAATGGCCGGATGCAGCTGTCGATCTTCTCGTTGGTGGAACCCCCTGCCAGTCCTTCAGCGTCGCCGGGCTCCGAAAAGGACTGGACGATCCGCGCGGCAACCTGGCCCTCGTCTATCTGGGACTGGTTGACCGCTACCGGCCCAAGTGGGTGGTTTGGGAGAACGTCCCCGGCGTCCTGTCATCGAGCGGCGGACGGGACCTTGGTGCCTTCCTCGGGGGCTTGGGCGAACTCGGGTATGGGTGGGCCTACCGAGTGCTGGACGCTCAGTACATCCGAACACGCCGCTTTTCCGGTGCCGTTCCCCAGCGGCGACGCCGTGTGTTCGTTGTCGGATATCTTGGAGACTGGCGACCTCCCGCAGCGGTACTTTTTGAGCCCGAAAGCCTGCGCGGGCATCCTCCGCCGCGCCGCGAACAGGGGCAAGGATTTGCCCACGATGTTGCAGGGAGCCTTGTCAGCAGTGGTCGCGGAGTCGCAAACTGTGGCGAAACCAGAGGACAAGACCCTGTCGTCGGATTGATCCGGCAGGGTTTCGGAGGCGGCAACACCTCGGGACCAATCGACGTCGCCGCCTGCCTGACCGCCAAAGGGCAGCGCATCGATTTCGAGGTCGAAACATTTGTGGCGCATACACTGCGAGGTGAGGGCTATGACGCGAGCGAGGACGGAACTGGCCGCCAGAATCTTGTTCCAATCGCATTCGACTGCAAAGGAAGCCAAGCGCAGGTGGACGTTTCCGGGGCCACGCCGACTCTCCGCGCCATGGGCAGCGCCGGATCGCTTGCCAATGCCGGTGGCCAGTTGGCTGTCGCGTTCGACCTTCGAGGCCGGGAAGGCGGCGCGATGCCGGAGGGACCGCACGACACCGCAAACATTCGCGCTGCCTCTGGTGGGTCGAGCCGGTCTTACATTGCCACGCGCTGGGCAGTGCGTCGACTGACGCCCCGCGAATGTGAACGGCTTCAGGGTTTTCCCGACGACTACACGCTTATTCCATACCGGCATGGCAAGCCCGCTGCCGATGGCCCGCGCTACAAGGCGCTGGGCAACAGCATGGCGGTGAACGCCATGGAGTGGATCGGCCAACGCATCGATTTCGTTCGCAGCCTTCTCTGAACGCTCTTTCCTTTCTTCCGCCCAGGCCCTCGGCATTTCGCCGGGGGTTTTTCTGTTTGAAATCAACGCCTCGCTGTTTTGCGTTCGTGGTCAGGGCAAAACATTGAGTCATGCTTGAGTCAAACCAAAACGACTAAAGCCCGACTGATTAGGGCGGGCTTTAAGCGTTTATATTAGCGTAGTTTTTTGGTTGCGGGAGTAGGATTTGAACCTACGACCTTCAGGTTATTAACCTGAATTTGGCAACTTATGAAAACCGCGCTAAAACAGTGATTTAGGCCGCAATCCTTTGAAATCGCGCGCTTTCCTTACCCTCATTAAGCCGCACTCGACCGCACCCGAGCGCACCAAACCGTGCTCAAACGGTGAACGTCGGTTGAGTCAGGCTTGAGTCAAACTGCGAGCGGCGGGCCCGATGGCGGTTCCGCGCCTTTCCGCGCCTCGGCGCCGCGCGCTTCCCGTCGGCATGTTAGTCCTGTTCAAACTTCAGGAGGCAACATGTCCAACCCCATCATCAAATACTTTGACTACGACCACCTTCCCGAGCCTCTGCAGGCGGTTTCCAAGTCCTTCGGAGAATTGGCCACGCAGATGAACGAGGCGCTGCCAGATGGACCGGAGAAAAGCGCCGGGCTTCGGAAGCTGCTCGAGGCGAAGGACTGCATGGTCCGGGCGGCGCTTCAGTAATGGAGATAGATGACCGCTGGAAGATCGGCTTCAACGTGCCGTGGAATGCAGGCTGGTCCGCCGAGGACCGCTACGAAATTCGCAACTGTAGGTGGGCCAGCGGTATGCCTGCAATTTGGTCGCCGCATAAGCCGGGCGAAGGCCACCCGATCTTCGCTAAGCCGCACATGGTCAGGCAACGCCGAAGTATCGTCGAGTATCGCTGCACGGTGTGTGGGGAAAAGACCGATTGGACGGATCGCTGGTGGTTCCGGCTGGGATCGTCCGATTTGCCGGGCTGGGCGTTCGTAACGACCGAGAGCCCAGTCCACCGCGCCTGTGCCGATCTGGCAATGAAGGTCTGTCCACACTTGCGCTTGCTTAACGATGGACCGGTGCCTTTTGACCCGCCCGACGCTGTGCTGAAGGCCATCGTTGGCGGCGCGGCGACAGAACGGGACTTCGGCGTGGAGATCGGATCGCGCAAAGTAACCGGCCATCTGAAATTTGCATGGCGGCGTGTTCCCACAAGCTTTCGGATGGAGTGGAGCGCATGACCTGCCCTCCCTGCAACAACGACTGCCGCCAAGGACGTGACTGCCCCGCGCGAGTACGGCGAGAGCTTCGTTTCCCGCCCAGATGGTGGATCGCGCTGGGCGCAATCGTCGGCCTCCTGTTCTGGATCGATCTATTCTTGGTTCTTTGACTTGACCCGTGGCGGCTTCAATGGCGTCACGGGACGTGTCTCAAATGGTGCGAAAATGAGCAGCAGACAGCGATTGAAAGAAAAACTGGTCAAGGAGGCGGAGCCACGCGCGCGCCCCTACCAGCTGTTTGACGACGAGGTGCTGGGCTTCTCGGCGGTGATCCAGCGGACGGGAAGCCGCGGCTTCTACCTCGATTACACTATCAAGGGGCGGCAGCGCCGCATGGCCATCGGGCGCTGGCCGGAATGGAGCGTCGTGGCCGCGCGCGACCGCGCCAAGCAGCTGCGCCGCGATATCGACGATGGCCACGACCCATTAGCAGAGCGCGAGGAAATCCGCGCAGCGCCACGGATCCCGGACCTGATCGACCGATACCTCCGCGAGCACGCCGCGCACCTCGAGCCGCGCAACGCGTCCGACCAAGCGTCGATGCTTCGGAAGCTGGTCGAGCCTCACTGGAAACATCGCCTCGTCTCGGAAATCGAGGCGTCTGACGTCGAGCGCATTCTCGGCATGATCGCCGAAGGGCGGGCGCGCCCGTCGAAGGACAAGGGCACGAGTCGACGCAAGAAGCTGGCACCCGCAAAGCCGACACCGATCAGGGCGAACCGAGCGGGCGAGGTCCTGCGCAAGATGTTCAACCTCGCTGTGGCGTGGAAGATGCGCGCCGACAATCCCGCAGAGGGCTTCAGGCGACGCTTGGAGACAGAGCGGGAGCGGTTCCTGTCGATCAAGGAAATCACACGGCTTGGCGACGCGCTGCAGGCGGCGGATGACCAGCGCGCCGCCGCAATAGTGCGAATGTGCATGCTGACGGGCGCGCGCCTGGGCGAGGTCCGGACGGCGCGGTTCGAGCAGTTCAACCTCGACCTGGGGACTTGGTCCAAGCCCGCAGCCAACACCAAGCAGCGCCGGGTGCACCGTGTGCCTATCTCTGCCGAGACAGCCGGGCTTGTGCGCCTGCGCCGTGTGGCGGTGCCGAAGGGATGCGAATGGTTGTTTCCCGGCGACGCGCTGGGCGCGGACGGGATGCCAAAGGACCAGCCGGTGCAAGATATCAGGCGTTTCTGGACCGCGATCCAGACGGCCGCGCAGTTGCCCGAGGTCAGGATCCACGATCTGCGCCACACCTTCGCCTCTCTGCTAGTCAGCGGCGGTGCTTCGCTCGAGATGATCGGGAAGCTGCTGGGGCACACGCAGATGCGGACAACGCAGCGCTATGCGCACCTTCTCGACAGCCCGCTTCGGGCGGGAGTGGACGCTGTGGCCGACATCATGAAAGCACGTCCGCGCGTGGTTCGAGGCGGCGAGTGATCGCCGCCTCGGTGCTTGGCTCATGGCGTCATGATCAGCAAAAGCCAGAGTATGGCGAACAGCGCCGCTGCGCCCAGCAAGTCTTCGAGGAATTCCCGCATCTTCATTCCTCCTGCCGTAGGCGGTTCCAGAGCGGCGAGAGTTTTTTGCGGATCACGCTGTCGCTTGGGCTGCTCTTTCCGTCGGATTGGTCCAAGAACCAGTTCGACATAGCCTCGGTAAATTGCTTTAAGGTCGGCGGAACGCCATGCTCGTGGACGTAGATAGCAACCCCGCGCCAGAACTCGTCCCAATTGTACTTTGTCTCTGGTCCCTTTCCGGCGTGCGGCCTTCCGAAGATTTCATTCTCGGTCTCAAAGCGATGGAACTCGTCCGCGAGGATCAGCAAGTCGTCCATCGAGACGATCACCCCCTCCGCAGGCTCGGTGATCACCATCCACTCGTCCTTTCCCTGCGCGCGTACCCTGCGCACCGGCATTTCCCTCGGCCCGGTCCCGGACCTCCGGAACATCGGCAATATATCGGCGACCGATATGGACACCAGCCCCGCAGCGGGTTCCCCCCCGCAATCCACCGGTGCTATTCCGGTGACAATCTCCAGCAGCCCCTGGTGGGCCCACCCTGCGATGTCCGCAGGCGCGTATCCCCACCGAGCAGCGGCCTCGGCCATCGTAAAGAAGACCCTTGGCAGCACACCCATGCTCGTACCTCCATTTCAGTTTCTCAAAGCGGTGCCCGCCCGCGCCCAAGAGGCGCGGAAAGGTTCTTCAATTCAGTAGTTTGGAGTTACGTGGCGGATTTGCCCGTCAGGACCTGTCGCGGACCGCAATAAGAAGCGAGTCGATCACTTCCCTCCGATCGGCGAGCAGGACGCTCAGGTCGCGCCACACCCCATCGGGAACCTTGTTGTCGGCAATCCACTTTCGGACTGAACGGTCAGAGACCTTCAATTCCCGAGAAATGTCCGCCTGCCAACGAGGCCCGAAAAGTGCTTCGCCTATCGCAGCGAGCAGCGTCCTATCATCCATAAGTGTGCTTTCGTGTGTGAGTTTTTCATTCAGCGGTTCTCCTGCCATCCGGGCAGGGGCGTCTCCCCTTGCCAACACGTTGACCATTTCCTCGAAAACCGAATTGCATCAAGTGGTTAATCGCATTCCGCGTCAACTATTTTTGATCTGCGGCGAGTGCGTTTCTTTTCCCACGCCTTTCCGCGCCTCGGTGCCTCCGCCCTTTATCGCTTTGGATGCACTCCAATCGCCGCCCGCACGTGGCAGCGCAACGGAGGAAGACGAATGGCGGAAACGGAATACCCTCCCCCAGAAGCGGCAAAGCCGGGGCTTTTGGAAGACTGGATGGGCAGGGGAGAGCTCGCGGAAGAGCTTGGACTGTCGGTTGACACCTTGGCGCGCTGGGAAACGCGACGCATCGGCCCAACCTGCGTCCGGATCGGGAGGAAGGTGTTCTATCGTCGCGGCGCGGTCCATGAATGGCTGCGCGAGCAAGAGCGGCCGCGTGTCGGATCGGGTCCCCGCAAATGAGCGCCCAAGTGATTCGCTTTCCGAGCATGAGCGTCGCCGAGGCGCGGTATATCATCGCCAACCCGGACATTCACTGCGACGCATCGGTGCTCGATGCCTGTGAGTTTCTGCAGACCTATGGCGACTGGATGGACCACGAGCGCGCGAAAGCGCTGCACGCCGCCATCGTTCGTGACGCTGTCGCGGAGATCAACCGCAAGGGGCGCATCCGGCGCGGGCTTGCGATCGCGGGCGACCTGATCGGCGTCCTCAGCCTTTTCGGCATCCTCTACCTTTTCCTGATTTTCACACCCAACTGATGGAGGCGCGCATGGCACGCGACGAACTTTCTTTTCTCGAATTCCTGCAGAGCTTCCGACGCGGAGAGCTGATCGCCGAAGCCGACGAACAGTTAAGCGAGCTGATGGAGGCGATCCGCCGAACTGGCGGCAAGGGCGAGATCAACGTCAAGCTGCCCTTTAAGGTCAACGAGGCTGGGCAGATCGAGTGCGTCCCACAGCTCACCAGCAAGAAGCCTCGGAAGCCGCTCGGCACGGGCATCTACTACGTGACCGACGAAGGGCGCCTGACCCGGCGCGATCCCACCCAAGAAGACCTTTTTGACGAGCTCGAGGCGCGCCGCGAGCGCACGGACCTTCAGTAACCACATCCCCGAAAGGACACGCACATGGCACCGAAACTCTCGCCGCAAGCCAGCAACAGCGCGCTGGTCGAAGCACATCCTGAAAGCGCGCTGGACGCCGCCATAAAGGCCGCCCGGCTCGCCTCCCCTGTAATCGATGGGCCGCATGGTGCGCGCCACATCCTCGTGCCCGAGGGCTTCCGCCTCGAGGCCGCCCACGACCCGCACGCGCTCCCTCCGCACATCACCAAGACTGCGGTGGTAGTGGACCAGCGGGCGTCCCTCTCCGCCTACGTGAACCGCTTTTCTAACAGCCGCTCTGTGCTTATCGCGGATTACGACGCAGGTAGCATCAAGGCAATTCTCGACTGGCATCACGCCAACGAGGTGGTCGATGGCACGCCTCTCGTACCGCAACCGCGCGAGCACAGTTGCACGCTGAAGCTTCGTCCCTCCGAGGAATTCAATCGCTGGGCGGAGATGGAGAACTCCTTTCACAGCCAGGCGGAATTCGCGGCGTTCCTCGAGGAAAACGCGGTCGACGTGACCGACCCCGAGCCCGCAGTCCTGATCGAGATCAGCCGCGATCTGGAAGGCACGCAGGGTGTGACCTTCAAGAGCTCGACGCGCCTCGAGAACGGAGACCGGTCCTTCGTCTACGAGACTGAGACCAAGGCGCGCGGGGACATAAAGGTGCCGCGCGAGTTTGTGCTCTCGATCCCGCTCTACGACGGCGAAGCGCCGGTGCCGCTGCGCTGCGCATTTCGCTGGCGGATCAACGGCGGCCAGCTGCAAATGGGCTTTATCTGGCGCCGGGTGGAGTATCAGCGCCGCGCGCACTTCGCCCAGATCGCAACTGCAGCGTCGGAAGAGACCGGGCGGCCGGTGTTCTTCGGGAGGGTGTCGTAATGCTCGACCTGAAGCAAAGCTATCTGGTCGCGTTCGACCCGCACGACACCGGCGAGCCGTTTGGCTTCATGCGTGCCAACATTTCTGGCCGCGAACAATGGTGGCTGGTGCAGGTCTGGGCAGAGGACAATCCGGACGAGACAGTCATGGTGCGGTTTCTCGAACAGGAAGGCTCGGACGAGGAACTGGTCGACTTTGCCGAAAACTACGCTGGCCGCCCTTGGTATCCGATCCAGTGGATCAGCGACGAAATCCCCAAACGGTTCGCGCCTTCGTTCCGCCTCTCGCTCGACATGCCGGGCGGCAAACGGATCACCCACGAGTGGGGCCCAGACGCGATTGGCGAAAGTGGTCGCAAGACAATCGACCGAATGATCGAGAAAGTATGCGAGGGCTTTGTCGATGGCTGAACAGGTAGCCCAAAACTTGGCCTTCGGACGCTTCGGCATCCGGGAGCTCATCGATGAAGCCCAGCGCAAGGTGTTCATGCGCCGTCGCGTCTACCCCAAACAGGTGCGCGCTGGGCGCATGTCTCAGGAAGATGCGGATCGCCGCATCGACCTCATGGAAGCGATCATCACCCGGCTGACGCGCACCGCTGGTGGGGAGTGATCGCCATGCCTCAGTACGACAACGTCGAGGACGACGGATTCATCACAGTGGTCGGGCTCACCCGAAAGCCGGAAGTCCCGGTCGACCAGCGCTGCGCAGACTGCCACCAGCCCGTCGCTCCTGACGGCTCGGGCCACCGCACATGGTGCCCGTTCTTCGGCAAGCAAGACGGTCCGCGCCTGCTGACCCGCACCCGCCATCCGGCGACGAGCATCGGGGAGTAAACCATGACGCAGGACCTTTCCACCGCTGTCATGAAGCCCCTCTGGCCTGTTGGGCAGTTTGATCTGATCATGGCAGACCCGCCGTGGCGGTTCGCGACGCGTTCAAGCAAAGGCATCACTCACAAGGGCGCAGGCGGCCATTATCGCACCCTTCCGCTTTCAGAAATCATGGATTTGCCTGTCGCTGATCTTGCCGCCCCTGATTGCCTTTTGTGGCTTTGGGCGACAAACCCCCTTCTGCCGCAGGCCTTTGAGGTGCTGGCTGATTGGGGGTTCACCTTCAAGACTGCCGGGCACTGGTGCAAGACGACATCGCGCGGTGGACTGGCCTTTGGCACTGGCTACATTCTGCGCTGCGCAGGCGAGCCTTTCTTGATCGGGACCCGCGGGCGACCGAGAAACACAAGATCGACCCGATCCGTCGTGATGGGGCAGGTGCGCGAGCACAGTCGGAAACCCGAGGCGGCTTACGCTGCAGCCGAGGCGCTGATGCCCGACGCGCGTCGCCTCGATATGTTTTCCCGCCAGCAGCGATCGGGCTGGACGGCCTTTGGCGATGAAGTCGGCAAGTTCGACGAGCCTCTGCTCCCGACGGAGGCGCAGGTATGATCATTCAAGCAGAGCCAAACCGCGTGCTGCCGATCGATCTCAATTCGGAAATCCAAAGGCGCATCGTGGCCGGTCGGGTTCGTGTCGTCCATCAGACGGGGAAGCGTTATGCGCACCTCGAGCCCGGTGACGCCTTGTGGGTCCGAGAGGGCCTCACGATCCCACATCGGCAATCAGGCGGCGACTGGTTAAGCGTCGTCTACACGTGTGATAGCGCGCCCAAGGACCTGCGCTGGCCAAAGGTCATCGCGCGCCCTTCAGAGGGGAAATTACCGCCCGGCGCGATGCCAATTCACGCGTCTCGGCTGTCGCTGATCGTCACCAGCGTGCGTCAAATGCGGCTGCAGCATATCAGCGAGAATTCGGCCGTGACAGCGGGCGTGGACCTGGAGCTTGGCGGCTTCGCAAATCCGCTTCGCCAGAACCAGGTATTCGAGCACGCTTCGGAAGCCTTTGGGCGAATGTGGGACTGCGCGCTCGATCCGTAAGAGTTAAGCAGCTCTTGCTGGACCGTGAATCCGGAGGTGATGGAGATCGGGATCCGCGCAATATTGCGCAATATCGCCGATATTGTTCCTGGCCTCGGCCACGGAGGCGTCCGGTGAAGAAGCGAGGCACGCCGGAGGCGGACATTCAGAGAGCCATCGTGAAGCTCCTGCGGGCGGTCCTGCCGAAGGGCTCGATCGTGCATCACGCGGCCAATGAGATCGCGGCTGGCGGGCGCGCTGGGCACGTTCGCCAAGCCATCCTGGTCGGCATGGGCGTGCACCCTGGATTCACTGATCTGGTGGTGCTTTCGCAAGGCAAGGTGATGTTCCTTGAGGTGAAGAGCAGGACCGGACGCCTGCGCCCAGCGCAGGAGGAATTCCGAGACGCGGTTACCCAGCAAGGCTTCGGGTGGGCCCTCGTCCGTTCGGTCGACGACGCTCTGGCGGCGCTGCGCGCGCATGGCTTCGCGACGCGGATCGGTGGCACGCCATGAGCGCGTCTTTCATCGATGAGATCGGGAAGGCAGGCCATTGATGCCCAATCCCACCATATACCGCGCCCAGCGCCCGCAGGAGCGCCGTTCGGCACCCTCTCCGCTAGGATGGGAGCCGGAAGCCGTCAAGCGGCCTCTGTGGCGCGCTCTGACAGCCTGTGGGCCATGTCGATTTTCTCGACCGATCGGGAGGCGTGGCCAATCGAATTTCCGCGCCGCTCCGCGCCTACGCGCCGCTTCCCTAGTTGTTCCAAGGTCATCTCGGAAAGAGAGGTGAAAAAAATGGCTGAATACAAAACTTCAACAGGCGTAAAGATGCTCTTGGAATTCGGAGGGTTTCTGACACATTCCGAATTTAGATTGCTGTTTGCTCTGTCTGATTACCCTTGCGAGGCCAGCTTTCAAATAAGCGAGCAAGATGCGATTTGCGGCTTTGGTTTTGCTGACTTTGAAATTGACTCTGTTGTTGATAATTTAAACCGGAAAAGCTTCCCAATAGGCCTGTTTAAGGTCACGAAAGATGGCGGTTTGCGAACAATTGTTTGGACGCTGCCGTGAGTGTTCAGGCTATCACTTGGGCTTTTCAAGCACCTGTCTCTGACCCAATCAAGAAATTTGTGCTGGTCACATTGGCAAATTACGCCGACGAATATGGCGTCTGTTGGCCGTCTCAATCGACGTTGGTTGCGGCCTGCGCTTGTTCCGAGAGAAAGCTCCAGTACAGCCTCAAAGCCTTGGAATCCGAGGGCTGGATCCAGCGCATTCCAAGGCGCCGACAAAACGGTTCGCGGAGGTCGGACGCAGTTCTGCTTATAGGGTTCAATGAGCGGAAAATGCCGCGATCCGCTGACGAACACCCAATCTTGTCCCTACTAGATGTTGTGCCAAATGAAGAAGGCGACACAACCAACCCGCACGTGGTGCGGGGTCCCAACCGGCACCACGTGCCCCACCCCCCCGCACCACGTGCACCCCTTGAACCTTCACTTGAACCATCAAATACTACTACTGGCGCGAGCCCGACGCGCGACCCTTGGCTTGATGCGTGCCTCCAAGCTTTAAATCCAGAAGCCGTGGATTTGGGAACACTGGAGAAAACCCACGAGCTGATTGGGATCTGGCGGCGCGAAGGATACGATCTGGAAGCGCAGGTGCTGCCGGTCCTCAAGGCACGAACCGAAACGCCTCGCGCGGGCAGCCAGAGGATCAAAAGCTGGGCCTACTTTCGAGAGCCGCTGCGTACTGCCCATGCTCAACGGCAGCGCCAAGCCGAAAGGGCGAAAATTGCTGAGAACAGCAATGCGCTTTCTTCGAAGGTCCCGTTTGATTACGAGAAACACCTCGCGTGGCTGGCCGAGTGGGTCAACTCCGGCAGGGGCGTTCCGCCCAGCCTGATCAACAACACCCAGCGCGACGCGCTGCTGGCCGCCGGGCTGGTGACGCGCGAACGGCTAAAGAAACTGCAAATCTACTGAACGAGGAAGCACGCATGGATTTCACCGCACGCACCATTGAGGACCGCATGGAGGAGGCCGCGCTGACGCTGCGCCGCCTGCCCAACCCACCCGGGTCGGGCCCGAAGGGCTTCGGCCAGCCGTGGCCGGAGTACGTCCAAGACGCGAAGCACGCCTACGGCTACCACGAGGCTCGGATGCGCGTGGTGCCCAACGCAGGCGAAATCCAAAGGATGGAGGAATGCATCGAATGGCTGCGCTTCATCGGCCCAGAGGACGCCCGGATCGTGTGGCTTCGCGCCGAAAATCGTCGCTGGCGGCAGGTTTGTATCCAAGCTGGATGCGTTCGGCAGACCGCTTGGAGGCGGTGGGTGGCGGCGCTTCAAACCATCGCCAACCATATGAATAAAAAGAACAAATCAGCACGGCGACCAGCGGGCGCGAAAAAGGCGGCGGATGAACGCGCCGCGAAGTCGATAGCGAACGGCTCCAAGACGTTGCTTTAATGGCGCAAGGCGTTGAACTTTGGGCGCGACAGAACGCGGTGTTTTGGGGCACATTCACGATAGACTGGCGACAGGTGGTCGTAGAGGGACCATCCCCCGGCCCCACCCCCCCCGGCTTTGGTTCCCCCCTGAAAGGGAACGTATGGGGGGGGCAGAAGCGCGCTAAGTCTATAGTGATAAAGGTTTTTTCTGGGTTTCCAGTGTGGGTTTCCACTTTTGGGTTTCCGGGTTGCCACCACGATATTTTTTTACTGCCAGGCATTTATTGCCTCACCTCAAGGCCCGGTGCTCCGCCAAGCATCGGGCTTCTTTTTTGGAGTTAAGACTTGCAGATCGAGATGATGCCAACCGAGCGGCTCGTGCCCTACGCGCGCAACGCTCGCACCCATTCCGACGAGCAGGTCGCGCAGATCGCTGCCTCGATCCTCCGGTTTGGTTTTACCAATCCGATCCTGATCGGCGACGACGATGTGATCATCGCTGGCCACGGTCGCTTGATGGCTGCGAAGCAACTCGGCTTGGACGAAGTCCCGACCATCCGTTTGGCGCATCTGAACGAGGCGGAGCGCCGCGCGCTGGTCGTCGCGGACAACAAGATCGCGTTGAACGCCGGATGGGACACCGACATTCTTTTTGAACAGATCGAGCTGATCCGCGCTGACGGCTTCGACATCGACCTGGTTGGTTTCTCAGACGAGGAACTGAAAGGGATGCTCGAGGACATTGAGGATCCAGAACTTGGCGACGGTGTTGAGGGCGAGGACGATGTGCCAGAGCCTCCGGCCGACCCGGTCTCGGTGCTCGGCGATCTGTGGACCCTTGGCAACCACCGGCTGCTCTGCGGAGACAGCACCCTTGCCACCGACGTCGAGCGCGTGCTCGGCGGTGTGAAGCCGCTTTTGATGGTGACCGACCCGCCCTACGGCGTCGAGTACGACCCAAGCTGGCGCAACCAGGCGGGCGCGGCCAGCACCAAGCGGACCGGCAAAGTCCTGAACGACGACCGCGCCGACTGGCGCGAAGCCTGGGCGCTGTTCCCCGGCGACGTGGCTTACGTCTGGCACGGCGCGCTGCACGCCACTACGGTCGCCGAAAGCCTGATCGACACCGGCTTCAACATCCGGTCGCAGATCATCTGGGCAAAAGACCGTTTGATCCTCAGCCGCGGAGACTACCACTGGCAACACGAGCCCTGCTGGTACGCGGTCCGCAAGAAGGGCAAGGGACACTGGGCGGGCGACCGGAAGCAGACGACGCTCTGGCACATCGCCAACAAGGACCAGGACGCCGAGACAGTCCACGGCACGCAGAAGCCGGTCGAGTGCATGCGCCGGCCGATCCTCAACAACTCAAGCCAAGGCCAAGCGGTCTACGAGCCCTTCATGGGATCGGGCACCACGCTGATCGCGGCCGAGACGACCGGGCGCGTCTGCTACGGGATCGAGTTGAACCCCGCCTACATCGACGTGATCGTGGAGCGCTGGCAGAACCTGACCGGCCAGACCGCCGTCCTCGATGGTGACGGACGCACGTTTGCAGAGCTGGTGGCGGAGCGGAAGGCGGCGTGAAGCAGTCCCGCCTCATGTCGGCTGTCGAGGCGGTCACCAACGTCGGGGTGGGCTTTGGCATCGCTGTTCTGACGCAGGCGACGGTGTTCCCACTCTTCGGGATCCACGCCACGATGGGCGAGCACTTGGCCATCGGTGGAGTCTTCACCGTGGTCTCGGTGATCAGGTCTTACGCGCTGCGGCGCTTATTCGAGGCTGTGCGGGAGCGCAGCGCATCCAAAACGAAAGAGACCGCGCTGGGCGCGGTCTGCTTCAAGTCAAAACGTGCTGGCGGCGATCAGGAGGCTTCGTCGTCCTTGATACGGTAAACGCGCCCGCGTTCGGGTTCGGCTACAGAGTGGATGGTCAGCCCGAGCCGCTTTTTCAGGGCTCCGGACATGGCGCCGCGAGCGGTGTGTTTTTGCCAGCCGGTGGCGGCGACGATCTCGTCCAGCGTCGCGCCCTCCGGTTTGCGCAGCATGGCGATCAGCGCGGCCTGCTTGGTGTTCTTGCGGGTGCTTGTCATTCGGCGTGCTCCCCTTCTTTGAAGGCGTCGAGGGCGTATTCTCGGCTGGTCATCTGGTCGATCCGGTTCTTGCGAGCGTGCATGGTCGTTGTCCCTTTGCGTTTGGGGCCCCTGCGCTGGGCAGGGGCTGGTGGGTTTCAGATGATGCCGAGTTCCTTCAGGAGCGTGGAGACCTCGATCAGTTCGATGGTCAGGCAGTCGATCCCGACCCGGCCAGCCATCCTGAACACTTCGGTGTTCAGGTTCTGCTGTAAGAAGTGGTTGTGCAGGTCGGTCGGTGTCATCTCTGCGTCTAAGCTGCTGCGGTCGATAAAGATGCGCGTCGTGTCGGATGTGGTTGCGATTGTCATGGCCTTGTCTCCGTGGCTGGTGCGTCGCGGTGTGCGTCGCTCTGTGTAATCACATTCGCTCTTTGGGCGCTTGTAGTGTAGAGAAATCGTAGCAATATCATTGCTTTATAAGCGCCAACCACTGCGGCGCCGGGTGCGTTTAAAGGAGGTTAGGCTGAATGGGACTGTCGCGCAGGCAATACGCCGCGCACCGGGGTGTGAGCCACACAGCGGTGGGCAAGGCGATCGCCACGGGGCGGATATCGGTCGAAGGCGACGGCACCATCGATCCCGTCAAGGCGGACAAACAGTGGGACGCCCAGACAGACCCGGCAAAGCAGCGGGGCCCCAACGCCAGGGCGATGGGCACGACGACAGCTGCTGGAACTGCGCGCGCGACGACCAAGGCAGTGCCAAGATCTGCTATCGAGTCGGTCAGCGACACTTTGCGCGAAGCTGGCGCTGATCCAGAACCGACAGCGGGCGGCGGTGAAGTGTCGTTCCTCCGCGCGCGGATGGCCAACGAGGTGCTCAAGGCACAGACCGCAAAGGTCAAGCTGGCCAAGATGAAGGGCGAACTGGTTGATCGCTCGCGCACAACAGCCGTGGTTTTCGACCTGGCAAGGCGCGAGCGGGATGCCTGGCAGAACTGGCCGCCCCGCGTGGCAGCCAATATGGCGGCCGAGCTTGGCGTTGATCCGCACAAAATGGAGCAGGTGTTGGACAAATACCTGCGCAAACATCTGGCCGACATGGCCGAGGTGAAGCTTGAGCTCCGTTGATTTCGACGGCGCGGAGGAAGTCCGGCGCGCATGGCTGGCCGGACTCGCTCCGGATCCCGCGCTGACTGTGTCGGAGTGGGCCGACCGGCACCGCATCCTGTCCTCGCGGGCGGCATCCGAGGCCGGTCCCTACAGGACGGCGCGGACGCCGTTCATGCGGGCGATCATGGACGCGCTTTCGCCATCGAGCCCGGCGCAGCGTGTGGTGTTCATGAAGGCGGCGCAGGTCGGGGCGACAGAGGCCGGGAACAACTGGATCGGCTTCGCGATGCATCGGGCACCGGGCCCGTTCCTCGCGGTGCAGCCGACGGTCGATCTGGCAAAGCGCCTGTCGCAGCAACGGATCGACCCGCTGATCGAGGAAAGCCCGGAGCTGCGCGAGCTGGTCATGCCTTCACGGTCGCGGGACAGCGGCAACACGATCTTGGGTAAGCGGTTCCCAGGCGGACAGCTGGTCCTGACGGGCGCGAACAGCGCGGTGGGCTTGCGCTCGATGCCAGCGCGCTGGGTGTTCCTGGACGAGGTGGACGCCTATCCGGGCGATCTCGACGGGGAAGGTGACCCAATCGCGCTCGCAGAGGCGCGGACGATCAGTTTTGGCCACAGGAGCAAAGTGTTTCTCGCCTCGACGCCCACGATCAAGGGCTTGTCTAGGATCGAGCGGGAGTACGAAATGAGCGATCAGCAGCGTTACCACGTTCCATGCCCGCATTGTGGTGGAATGCAATGGCTGCAGTTCGAGCGCCTCCGCTGGGAGAAGGGCCAGCCGGAAACGGCGCGTTACATCTGCGAGCACTGCGAAGAGCCCATCGCAGAGCGGCACAAGACCGCGATGATGGACGAGGCCAGCGGCGCGTGCTGGATGCCAACGGCTGACGCGGAAACGATCGCGAAAGCGAAGGCGGCAGGGGTGGTCGGATACCATATAAGCGGTCTGTATTCCCCGCTCGGTTGGCTATCTTGGGAAGAAATCGCACGAGGATGGGAGCAGGCGACGGGTAATGACGCCGCTATGAAGACTTTGAAGAACACGGTTCTCGGCGAGACTTGGCAGGAAAAGGGCGAAGCGCCTGACTGGCAGCGGCTGTATGATCGCCGCGAGGACTGGCAGCTCGGTATGGCACCGGAAGGCGTGCTGGTTCTCACAGGCGGTGCGGACGTGCAGCGCGACCGCATCGAGATCGACGTTTGGGGCTGGGGCCGGAACCTGCGCTCTTGGCTGGTCGATCACATCGTTATCGAGGGCGACACCGCACGGCCTGAAATCTGGGCCAAGCTGACGGAATTCTTGAACACAACCTGGCCGCACGAGGGTGGCGCCAACATGGCTCTGGCAAGAATGGCGATCGACTCCGGTGACGGCGTGACGACTGACGCGGTCTATTCGTGGGTTCGCTCGGTCGGGCGCGGTCAGGTGCTCGCGGTCAAGGGCGTGGCGGGCTTTGACCGATCAACGCCAGTGGACGGACCGACCTACGTCGAGACGACTGAGGGCGGTCGCAAACTCCGGCGCGGTGTTCAACTCTGGAAGGTCGCGGGCGCAGTATTTAAAAGCGAGACCTATCGCTTCCTGCGCCTGAACGCGCCGACGGAAGAGGACATTGCCGCGGGATCGGAGTGGCCGACCGGTTATATCCACATTCCGAAGGGAACGCCTGCCGAATGGATGAAGCAGCTGACAGCCGAGCAGCTGATGACCATCAAGACACGGCAGGGCTTTCAGAAACTTGAATGGCAGAAATCGCGCGACCGAAACGAGGCGCTGGACTGCCGCGTCTACGCGCGCGCATCCGCTTGGCTGATGGGTCTCGACCGCTGGGACGATCGACGCTGGGAACAGCTCGAAGAACAGATCAACACTGGCCGGGTGGATATCGCTGCAACAGCAGGTGTTCCAAACCGGCCATCAACAAAGCAGCAGCCGCGCCGCTCGTCCGACTGGATGGGCTCGCGGGGCAGGAAATGGTTCTAAAATGGCTGAATTTACGCAGGCACAACTCGACGCGATCAAGCGGGCCTACGCCTCCGGCGTCACTGAGGTCAGCTACGATGGGAAAACCACGAAGTATCGGTCCCTGAACGAGATGAGGCAGATCATCGCCACGATCGAGGCCGATCTAGCGTGTCAGACGGGAAAGAAGCTGCCAATCGCTGGATTTGCCAGCTTCCGGAGGTCCTGATGGCCGAGCGCATTCCTCCTCCCTTGCGTTATGGCCTGATCGACAGAGCCGTCGCAGTGTTTTCGCCTGAAGCGGCGCTGCGACGGCTCTACGCCCGTGACGCGATCGAGCGTAAACGCGGATACGAGTCCGCATCCAAAGGGCGCGGGACGGACGGCTGGCGGGCCACTGGCAACTCTGCCGACAAGGAAATCGCAGGCGCTGGGCCGATCCTGCGCGACCGCATGCGCGATCTGGTCCGCAACAACCCCATGGCCGCCCAGGCTGTGCAGGTTCTGGTCAACAACATCGTGGGCACCGGGATCCGGCCGCGCGCCGCTACCAGTGACCCGGCGCTGAACGAGCGCGTCGACGCGCTGTGGAAGAATTGGTCGCGCAACTGCGACCGCCACGGCCACACCGACTTCCACGGGCTGCTGAACCTCGCTGTGCGCGAAATGATCGAGGGCGGCGAGGTGTTTGCGCTTGCCCGTCCGACAAACAGACGCGGGCCCGGCTTGGTGCCGCTTCAGATCGAACTGAGGGAGGCCGACCATCTGGACGCCGCGCGCATGGACAATCGTCCGGATGGCGTGCGCATCGACCAGGGGATTGAGTTTGACCGCAACGGTCGGCGCTCCGGCTATTGGCTGTTCCCGGATCACCCGGGCGGCACGGTCACCGTGTTCGGTCGGCGCTTCGAGTCAATCCGGATCCCGGCTGAGCGCGTGGCACACCTCTTCGAGCGCCAGCGCGTCCAGTCCCGCGGCGTCCCATGGGGCACGCCCGCCATGCGGCACATCCGTGATCTGGACGATTGGCAGACCGCAGAGCTGGTTCGAAAGAAGACGGAAGCCTGCCTTGTCGGGATCGTCTTTGGCGCGGAAGAAGCGGACCAGGGGATCGCACCCTCAGTCGAGGATTCAGAAGGCCACCGCATCGAGCAGTTCGAGCCCGGTCTGATCGCCTATGCCCGCAACGGGAAGGACATCAAGTTCAACCAGCCCACCTCGACGGGCGGCATCGGCGAGTGGCTGCGCGGCCAGCAGCATCTGATTTCAGCGGGCTTTCGCGTCCCATACGCGCTGATGACCGGCGACATGAGCCAAGCGAATTTCTCGAGCACGCGCGCTGGGCTGAACGAGTTTCGCCGCATGATTGAGCAAATCCAGTGGCAGACCGTCATTCCGATGTTCTGCGAGCGCATTTGGGGATGGTTTATCGAGTATGCCCAGGACGCGGGCCTGCTGCCGCGCGGCGTTGAAATCTTCGCCGAGTGGGGCCCGGCTCGCTTCGAGAGCGTGAACCCGCTGCAGGACGCGCAGGCAGACCTGCTCGAGGTGCGTTCCGGCTTCGCCACGATCCCGCAGCAGATCGCGCGGCGCGGATACGATCCCGAAGAGCTCCTCAAAGAAGCCGCCGACTTCAATGCGAAGATGGACGCGCTCGAACTCGTCTTTGACGCCGACCCTCGAAAGGTCACCAAGGCTGGTCTCGTCCAGACCGCTGACCCCAACGCCGCGCCCTCGCGCGAGCCAGCAACGGAGTAATACACATGCCGAGAGACACCTTGGACCTGCCCCTTATCGGGCGGGAGGCGATGGTGCGCGCCGACACGATCAACGAGGCCGAGCGCACCATCGATATCATCTGGACGACCGGGGCCACGGTCCAGCGCGCGCGATGGGAAGGCTGGGACGAACGCGTCGAATATGACGAAGAGCTGCTGGTCGACGGCAACTCGATCCGGCTCGATCGTCTCAACGAAGGCGCACCCTTTCTGGACAGCCACCGGACTTGGGGCGGTGTTTCCAATGTCCTCGGATCGGTCGTTCCGGGCTCTGTGCGCGTCGAGAACGGCCAAGGCACCGCGAAAATCCGCCTCACCAGCGCCGAGGACGCGGCACCCGCCATTCAGCGCATCCTCGAGCGCACCATCAACAAGGTCTCGGTCGGCTACCGGGTGCACCGGTACGAGATCACCAAGACGGACGGCGCTCGCGAGCTATGGCGCGCCGTCGATTGGGAACCCTATGAGATTTCGGCGGTCGCAATGCCCGCCGATTCCGGCGCGAAAATCCGCTCGGAGCAATCCGGACGAGAGACCCGCAACCCCTGCGTCATCACCCGGCGCGACACACCTGCCGCAAAGGCAACTTCTGGAAAGGAGGCAGCAATGCCACAAGAAAATGAAAACACGGCCGGTGATCAAACGACATCCGACCGCACGGATGCAGGCCAACAGACCCGCACCACCCAAACCACCCAGGCGCCCGCCACCCCGCAAGCGCCGGTGATCGACGCAGAAGCGATCCGCGCTGAAGAGCGCACGCGCTCCTCAGAGATCGGCACGCTCTGCTCCCGGCACGGTCTTGAACCGGCGTTTCGCGATCAGCTGATCCGCGATGGCGTTTCGCTCGACCAGGCGCGCTCGCAGATCCTCGACAAGCTGGTCGAGACCGATCCGGCTGGTCGCACACCCGAACCCGCCCCTGCTCAGGCGCGCGGCACCGGCGAGCGCGAGGTCCAGTACCGCGACGCAATGACAGAGGCGCTGATGCATCGCCACAATCCCGGTCGGCACGAGCTGACCGCGAATGGTCGGGAATTCCGTGGTCTTTCGCTGATCGAGATGGCTCGTCACGCCCTTGATCGCGCTGGTATCAGCACGCGCGGCATGTCCAAGATGGAACTGGCCGGTGTTGCCTTCCAGGCGCGTGCCTCGGTCGGCTATCACTCAACCAGCGACTTCCCGGCGATCCTCGCGAACGTCGCGAACAAGACACTGCGCGCGGCTTACGATGGCACCCCGCGCACGTTCGGTGCTTGGGCGCGGCGCGCGACGATTACGGACTTCAAGCCCGTGAATCGCACGCAGCTGGGCGGCGCGCCTGATCTTGAGAAGGTGCTCGAGTCCGGTGAGTTCCAGTACGGGACCATTGGTGAGGCAAAAGAGGCCTATGCGCTGGCGACCTATGGCCGGATCGTCTCGATCACACGCCAGACGCTGATCAACGACGACCTTGATGCCTTCACCCGCGTTCCCGCTGCCTTCGGTGCTTCTGCAGCCGATCTGGAATCGGACATCGTCTATTCGATCCTGATGCAGAACCCAGCAATGGGCGACAGCGTGGCTCTGTTCGATGCTGCCCATGGCAACGTCGGCACCGCTTCGGTGATCGGTGAAACCTCGCTTTCGGAAGCCTACCGCAAGTTCGCGCAGCAGACCGGGATTGAGGGTCGCAAGATCAGCATCCTGCCGCAATACATCATCGTGCCGCCAGGTCAGCGCTCGGTCGAGGCCCGCAAGCAGATCACGGCAACCACGCCTTCAAACACCGCTGACGTGAACCCGTACGCAGGGCGCATGCAGGTGATCGAGGAACCGCGCCTCATTCCGGCCAGTGGTCAGGACCCTTGGTTCCTCGCTGCTGATCCTTCGCGCATCGACACGGTGGAATACGCTTACCTCGACGGACAGGAAGGCGTTTTCACCGAAACCCGGATGGGCTTCGAGGTCGACGGCATGGAGATCAAGGCGCGTCACGACTTCGCGGCCAAAGCGATTGACTGGCGCGGAATGTACAAGAACGCGGGCGCCGCCCCCGCCTAAACCCCAATTGATGCTGGGCCTCGATCGGGGCCCAGCAAACCACCACATTCAGCGGGAGAACACCCATGAAGAACTTTGTAGCAATGGGCGATACGCTCACCATCACTGCCGGTGCCGACATTGCGTCGGGCGCCGGTGTCCTCGTCGGCAGCCTGTTCGGCGTGGCGGCCGGTGCGATCGCCAATGGTGCGCAAGGCGTCATCAACCTGACTGGCGTCTACGATTTGCCAAAGGTGGCCAGTCAGGCTTGGACGGTCGGCGCTTTGGTCTACTGGACTGGCACCGCCTGCACAGCAACGGCCAGCACCAACAAGCTGATCGGCGTTGCTGTCGCTTCTGTCGGCGGGACCGCAGGCGAAACCGTCGGGCGCGTGCGTCTGAACGGTGCTGGCGTGACGGCCTGATCATGAACGCCTTCGCCGCCTCCATCGATCTTCTGTTTGAGGACCCGAACATGGCTGTCGACGCTCTCTACCGGGCGGGCGGCGAAGGCGCCGGCACTCTTGTGCGCGTGATCCGGAAGGCACCTGACCAGCTGGCCAACTTCGGCGACAGCCGGTTTGTGACGGACACTCTGACCCTCGACTTGCGGGTATCGGAGGTGCCAGCGCTTGCAAAGGGCGACACGCTCGAGATTGCAGGAGAGCTCTTTGAGGTGCGCTCGGAGCCAGTGCGCGACCGAGAGCGCCTGGTCTGGTCGACAGAAGGGCGCACGCTGTGAGGGTTGGCCTCAACATTGTCGGCAACATCGTCGAGCAAATGCGCGAGGTCAGCGCTGATGGCGAGCGCGCAGTTTCCCGCGCAATGGCGGAGGCTGGAACAGGTCTTAAGAATGACTGGCGCGGACAAATCCTCGGCGCTGGGCTGGGCACGCGCCTCGCCCGCACCATCCGCTCGGCGGTCTATCCCAAGGGCATGGACTCGCTGAACGCGGCGACGATGGTCTGGACAAACGCACCAAAGGCAATTGGCGCTTTCGAGCGAGGCGCGCTGATCCGCTCGAAGAACGGCTTCTATCTCGCGATCCCCACGCCTGCCGCTGGTGTAAAGGGCGTCGGAAATAAGCGGATCACGCCGGGCGGATGGGAGCAGCGGACTGGCCTGCGGCTGCGCTTTGTTTATCGTCGCGGCGCGCCGAGCCTGCTGGTCGCGGAATCGCGCCTCACCAACAAGGGCCGCGCAGTGGCGTCTCGCTCCAAGACCGGGCGAGGCCTCGCAACGGTTCCGATCTTCATCCTCGTGCCGCAGGTCAATCTGCGCAAGCGTCTCGACCTCGCGCGCGACGGCGAAGCATGGGCGAACCGTGTGCCTGGCCTGATCGTCTCGAACTGGAAGGAAGGCACCTGATGCCCAGCAAGAGCGAAGCCGTTCTGCAGGCGTTGAACATCGCGCTGGCGACGACACTGCCCACAGGGGCCAAGCTGCTGCGCAACGCGGTGCTGCCCGAGCGGGTGCCTGCAAACGGGATCATGATACTGCGCGATGGAAGCCCAGGCACGCCGGAGGCGCTCATGTCGCCGCCGCTCTACGTCTACGACCACCGCGCCGAGGTCGATGTGGTGGTTGAAGGAACGGAGGCCGCGCGGGAGGCCGCTTTCGACGCTCTAAAGCTGGCTATCCACGCGGCCATCGATGCGGACCGCACTCTGGGTGGTCTTTGCGATTACGCGATCGGGGAGGCACCTGCTCCGATCAATCTGGCCATTGAGGGAGCCGAAGGCTTCAAGGCCGCGACCATTCCGGTCGTTCTCACTTACGGGACCCCCGATCCCCTTCTCTGAACCACGAAAGGAACCACAGGACATGGCACGCGCACAAGGAGCGCGGGCGCAGATGGCGCTCGCCTACGAATCCGTCTACGGCACGCCGCCCGCGAGCGGTTATACAAAGATGCCCTTCGCCAGCGCGACGCTTGGCGCGGAGCAACCACTGCTCGAGTCGGAGCTGCTCGGCTATGGCCGGGATCCTCTAGCGCCGATCAAGGACGCGCTGACCGCCGATGGCGACGTGGTGGTCCCGA
>Ga0306898_1000081_pt1 | contig 41373 bp, 35 predicted proteins | sample AntRauMFilla1564_FD_190424 | JGI IMG/M metagenome (GOLD analysis project Ga0306898, IMG submission 190424) | Saline lake microbial communities from Rauer Islands, Antarctica - Metagenome Filla 1 #564 (v2) (version 2) | ecosystem: Environmental > Aquatic > Non-marine Saline and Alkaline > Saline ...
AGTCTTCTTTGGTTAGCCATGCAAACCAAATATCAAAATCGCCGTTGTTGCGCATAGAAACAAAGCCCAATTTAGACCCGTCAGGACTAAAGATTGGGTTTGTGTCATACTTAGGATGCATGCTAATATTTACTGGCTTTTGGTCGTTGTTTGCTGCGTGAATATAAACCTCTTCGTTAAAGTTGAGGTCAGACAATGAATACGTTAACCACAGACTGTCGGGTGACCAAGATACCTTAGATGGTGTGTCCCAGCCGTCTAGCAGTATCTTTTGATTGCTAAGTTCGCCGTCTTCGTCTATGTCGGCAACTAATAAGCGTCCGCGATCTTGCCTAAAAGCAATTTGCTCGCCGTTGGGGGCAACCACAGGGTCAAATTCTTCTTGCTCGCTGTCGCTAAGCTTATTTACTGTATGTTTTAAACTGGCAAATAAATTAGTTTCCTTTTCATCGTTTGACCTAACAAGGTACAAATCATTTTGCCCTTCTTTATCGGATACGAAAACCAAGGCTTCGTCGTTTAACCACGCAATATCGCGGTCTCGTGCGGGGCCGCTAGACAATACTACGCTGCGTTTATCATCTTTGTCGTTACGAGTAAGGTATATATCGCCGCGCAGAACATACGCGCTGAGTTCGCCATTTGGTGATACTGCGTATTCATCTACTTTATTAGCCATGCTCTTGGTCACAACAGGGTCAAATCTGAAGTCTGATTTTACATCTATGTTGAGCGCGCTAGCATTGCCTGTTTCGGCATTAAGCAGCATTACTTTGTCGCCTGCTTGATACACCACGGTGTTGCCGTTTGCAGTGCTTGAAAAATGATTGACACCAAAATCAAACTCTTGGCTTATTTGCTCAACCTTGCCGTTTAAGGTGGCTTTGTGAACGTTATATTTACCAGAGCGAGGAGATATAAAATAAAGGCTGTCGTTGCTTATCCATTTTGGCATAAAGTCATTGCCGCTGTGGTTTGTCAACTGGCTGTAGGTGCTATCGCTTATGTTATAAATCCAGATGTTTCTGTTGGCAGGGCCGTTGTAAGCCTCTCTAGAAATACGCGCGGTGCCACGCACAAAGGCCACCTTATTGCCGTTAGGCGATACCACGGCGTCAAAGCCTAGGGCGTCCATAAAGCGTGACTCGGTGGTGCGTGTATTTTCTTCTAAACTAGCCGCTACACTTAAAATTTCCCATTCTCGCTCAACCTGCGCGTAGGTTCGGCGGCTGTTAAACAGCACGTGGTTGTCAGCGCTAAAGCTCGTTACCCTGTCGTCTGCTGAGTGATAGCTTAAGCGTTTTGGTACGCCGCCTTCTTTGGGCATTATGTACACGTCGTCGTTGCCAAAGCGATCGCTGCTAAAAGCCAGCGTGCTAGAATCGCTTGACCATGCGGGGCGGCTTTCGTAGCCTTCGTGGATGGTGAGCCTGTCTGCGCGACCGCCTGCGCTGCCCACTGTCCAAATATCGCCCTGATAAGAAAAAGCAATATCGTCGCCATTTGGGCTTATTTCAGGCTGTAGTATAAGGGGATTTGCTAACGTGCAAACACTGGTCAAAAGCGACCAGCTAAGAACTAATAACTTCATGCATGTACCTATTTTCAATGTCAATTTACGTAATGCTAACTATATACGCATAAAATGTTAAATAGCATCAAAAACGGTATCTAAAAAACGGTATTTAAGTGCGAGGCTTGTTTGTGCTGATAATGCATAGTGTAATAGTATAGTCGTAATTACCTACGTGGCGTAACTTTACATAGTTGACCAAACACAGACTATTTTATGCCTTGTTTTGGTCAAATTGACTACTTTCAAACTAATCATACTGTACACTTTTATCTAAGCGTCTGAAATTAGTAGTAATTGTTTTTGGCACTGAGATTGCTAGCTGCTAAGGTATCCTGCTGCAGGTGTAACGACGTAATCTAGTTAAACTTCATGCAAGCCGTTCTACAAGCAAGCGCATAGGCTCAACAGCGGCCTTGGCAAAGTGCCGTTGCACGTGCAAGTGTTGTTAAATGCACAGTGCCATTAAATGCGCAATGCTAGGCACGCTAGCTATCACCCACTATTTTTGAAGAGGTATTATAATGGAAACTATCATTGGCTTATTGCTGTTTATTCCTATCGCGATCATATGGTTAATCCCGGTGATCATTATCTTGCTGTCTAGTCGCACTGCCGGTGGTGAAAAAATCGCGTGGTTGCTGGCGGTTATTTTCGTGTCATGGTTTGCATGGATATTCTATATGCTGTTAGCGCCGCTAAATGACAAAAGTACGCGCGCATAATTTACAGCTAAAAATGAAAAAATTCTAATTAGATTGAACTTTTCGCGTAAGAACTTTTCCCACCTTAGTAGTATGTTTTGGGATTAGAACGGCTGCCAATAAGCAGCGAGAGGGCACAGCGTGACAAAAGCAAGAAAGCAGGCCAACTTCAGAGGAAAAATAGCAGGGCTGTTTTTCATTTTTCTACTGATAAATATTGCGATGAAAATTGCCGGTATTTCCACTCTTGACGAATCCCAAGCGCTTACCGTATCTCATGCAATGGGAATGAAAATTAGCTATTATGCTATTCCTGTCTTTTTTTTATTGAGCAGCTTAGTCTTCATGCAGCTTAGCAGGCGCAAGTCGGCCGAAGCAGAATCAATTGAAATAAGTGGCTGCAGTTGGTAATACTAGACAAATGCTTGAGCTAGCTGGACAGCGATGAGTAAAACGACATAAGCTCTCGACTTCGCGCCTGACAAAATTGCAAAACGCCTTTATCTAACAGCGCCGCTAATAACTGCTTTTCAATGTGCCCATCTCCAGGGCCAGTTTACTGACTAAATCGCGCATTACGACGACTGCTTCGTCGTAGCCACCTTTTTCAAGCCTTGAGTTTAACAAAAAGCGCACTTGCTGCTGGCTTTTGTTTACACTGACTTTTGTATAAGTGCCCGAAAGTACAACGTCGCCACTTTGAGTGGGATAAAAATGGTCAATGCTCACAATCAGCTCAGCGCACTTTACGCACTGCTGGGTGTAAATTACGCCAGGACTTGCAGCGTTGAGTTCACGCATCAGCACGCGCTGAATACTTTCACTTAAATCTTGCGCCCAAAAATGATAGTTAGCGATTTTTATTTGATGATTATCAAGTTTTAAGACCAAATTAGACTGCTGCAAATAGTCAGGTACACGCACCGTAGACAGTTTAATGTATGTTTTTGTCAGCTCTTTAGAAGCCCCAGCGGTGCTATTGTGTTCCTTCATTGGCGCAGCATCTAATAAATAGTAAAAAGACTCCCGCGGCGTTTTATTGCTTATGCAACCTAGTAACAAATAAGTGAGCAATAACAGACTTAATAGTTTTAGCATTATTGTTGTCCCTTTCCTTGTGGTTGAATATCGGCGGGTGAAGAGCCGCTAAATATCAATGAATTAGGCTTTTGGCGGATCTCTTGTAAAAACGGCTGCATCATTTGCATTGTGCGCTCCAATTCGGCTAGGTTGCGCTCTAAACGCAAGTACACCGGTGAATCTGGCTGCATTCCTTGCAGGGTCAGGCTAGCTTCTTTTAAGGTGTCTTCTACGCTAAGCAATACCGACTGCGTGGCAATTACCGTGTCATTCGCTGACAGTATCGCGGTGTTGGCCGAGCTTATCGCGGTGTTGGTGCTTTGCACTAGCTCGTTTAAGGGCAAGCTCTCAAGCTTACTTAACAATCTGTCGGTTTTACTTACAATGCTGGCAAAGCCTGTTTGGGCACTAGGAATAACGGTATACTTACCAAAATACTCTACCTCTGGCTGTATTTCGTTGCCTAAATCTAGGCTGACTTTCATAGTGCCGGTTAGATAGTTGGCGGTTTCTAAACGCGCTGCAAGGCCAGACTTTATCCATTTGTTAAATTGCTCGTTAAACCAAGGTAGATCGTACTCATTGTTAGATGCTAACCTTGCTGGCTCTAAGTGAATAATTACAGGGATACGTGTTTCGTCGCTATCAATTTGGTTCGTTTCATAAAAGCCTAAATAAGGCTTGCTTACACGTCCTATTCGAATGCCCCTGTATTCGACTGGCGCGCCGGCTTGGAGTCCGCCAACGGTATCATCCACTAAAATGACATACTCTATATACTCATAAACCCTATCCTCTTTTATACTGGCGCGTGAAGAGTAAAGCTTAAAGTCGCGACTTTGGGTAATACGCTCGCCTAGCATTAGGTCGTCGGGCACATCAAAGCGCACGCCGCCTGATAAAAGTGATTCTATTGAGGCTAGGTCAATGGTAATACCGTCGGTGGTGGCGGCAAACGACAGTCCGCTTGAGTTCCAAAAGTAGGTGTTAGTGGTTATAAGGCCGTCATAAGGCGCTTGTATAAAGATACTGTAGGTGACTTGACGTGATTCTATATCGAAGTTTACCGACTCAACCGCGCCAACTTCAAAGCCGCGATAGGTAACCGGGTTACCCACGGTAAGAGACTTGCCACCACCCGAGATAAGTTTTAGCTTAATTCCTTGAGACGTTGGGGTTGAGATAGGCGGGTTTTCTAAACCTACAAATCGCTGTGATAGCGACTCTGATTTGCCTGGGGCAATGTTTATGTAAGCGCCCGACAACAAGGTACCAAAGCCGGTAATACCGGCGCTGCCAATTCTAGGGCGTACAACCCAAAATTGACTGTCGCTGAGTAAGTAACTTTGCATTTTTTTGTCAATTTCTATTATCGCTTCAATTGAAAAACCATCGTCAGAAAAATTAATCTCTTGCAGCGTACCGATGTCTACGTCTCTGAATTTCACTTTGGTTTTTTTGGCCTCAAGGCCTTTGGCATTATCAAACACAATAACAATTTCGACGCCTTTGTTTTGCCACTGCTGATACACCATGCCAACACCAATGATGACGGCAATAAGAGGCAATAGCCACACCACTGAAAAGCGTGATTTTGGAATGACTATTGGCTGTGATGTATCGTTTGTATCATTCATTATTTTTTTTGTTTATCCCAAATCAGTCTTGCATCAAATTGATGCGCTGCGATCATCGTCAATATGACCACTCCCGCAAATGCTTGCGCAGCGGTGCCTGGCTCAACCACCATAATACCGGTTATGTGTACTAGGGCGACCAATATGGCGACCACAAAAATATCTATCATAGACCACTTGCCGATAAATTCAGTGGCGCGATATAGGCGGCTTAGTTCAGGTCTACTTAGGTGGCTTTGCCTTGAAGTGGCATAGCATAGCCACAGTATAATGAGCATTTTTGCGATGGGGATCAATACACTGGCCGCAAAAATAACCGCGGCTATAAAGTATGAACCACTTTTAACAAACAGCACGACACCGCCTACAATCGTGCTAGCGGTTTTGTCGTTAAATAAAACGGTGGTCATTATAGGGTATATGTTAGCCGGAATATAAAGCAGTATTGCGGTTATTATCAGAGCCAAGGTCCGCTGAATGCTGTTAGGGGAGCGTAAATATAAAGTGTCGTTGCACCGGGGGCAGTTACCTACATTTACATCAGATAATAATTGGCAGCTACGGCAATTAGCAAGGCCCTCAAAAGCGGCAGTACCTGGTGGATACTGAAAATGCTGTGTGAGCGCATTCGCTTTTTTTTGTGCGGCGACGTCGCTGGCGACTTTTGCTTTATCGTTTTGCATGGTCTATCCAGTACCAAAGCTGGTGGCGATTAGATATATTCGCCGTTAGAGTAAACAAAATAGCAAAACCTATGTAAGCCCAAAATGAAAAGCCCACAATAATATCGGCTAAATCAATCACTTTTATAAGCGCAATTAAGACCCCAACAATAAATACTTCAGCCATAATCCAGGGCCTAAAATACCCAATCAGCCTGCCAATAGATACCGCGAAAAAAGACTTTAGGCCAAATTTAATCGGAATAAGTAAGATCAGCAGTAGGCTTAAGTATGCCATGGGTAGCAGCAGAACAAATATATACACCAGTACGGCTAAAAATACAAAGTCTTGTATGAATAAGTCATTGGATGCCTGAATTAGCGTAATGGTGCGAATTTGCCCCTGCACGTCAAAGGATAAGAACGGGAAGCTATTCGCCATTACGAGCAGTATTAGTGACGACAAACCATAAGAGATGCTGTAGTCAAGCGGACGATTGTAGGTGGTAAACTGCTTGCTTGAACAGCTTGGACACACCAGCGTTTGGTTTATCTGCATCTCAGGCATCATAATTAGACAGTCACAGTCGCGACAGGCTATTTTGGATTGTGTTTCCATCTACTTATGCCTGCAAAGAAATTTTTTACTGTAAAACATAAAGCGACTCGTTTAAAAACAAAGGCTTATACCTATATTTACTATAAGCCTTTTTATGCACTTAGTCTACAAATCCTTCATTCGCGCGTATAGTCAGCGGATGATAGCCTGGTTTAGCTTCTTCAAATGCCTTTTTAGCGAAAGCCTTGCCCTCTGGTGTTTTTGACAGCGCTTCGTATAAAGGCTTTACTAATTTATTACGGCCTATGCTAGTAAGGTAACTATATAAGCGATCGTAGGCAGGCTTATACTCATTGCTAACCGCTATCATTAGCCAACTGTGAGCTATTTCATTATTTTTACTCTGCGTGAATGCAAATGTAGCATCAAGCCCAGCAAGCTGCTGTGGGCTGAGTTCATTGGGCATATTATTTAAAAAATATAGCCACTGATGAACCGTCCACGTTTCGGATATGATATCTGTTACCGGAATATCACCGCTTAGCCACGCGTCGCGTTCGTTATCAACCAAAACAAAGGCATCAGACGACGGCACGGGCGCATCTTGTGGAATACCGGGGGCGAAAATCCACTCTTGAATGCGCGTTTTGCTGAGCTCATTTGAATAGGTTTTTAGCAGCGTGTTGTCTAGGTAGGCAATAAATTCGTCGGTGGTAATACTTTTAAATGCAAATGTATCGAAGTAATCAAGCAAGAATTGATCAAAGTTATCGCGGCCAATTTTCATTTCAAGCTCGCGCAAAAACAAGGCACCTTTTTCATAGGGGATATTTGAAAATACATCGTCAGGATTGCGTCCGCGCAGGTCAATGGCTAAGATTTGATCATTTTCAGGTAGGCTAGCAATAGCAGCCTGCAGGTCTTGATAACCTAACACCGCTTCCATGTTGTAGCGATCGGTGCCGTAAATCATTTCCATGATGCGGTAGGTCAGATAAGTCGTAAAACCTTCATTTAACCACAGGTCACGCCAGGTAGCGTTAGTCACGGTATTGCCTGACCAGCTGTGCGCAAGCTCATGCGCAATGAGTGACACTAAGCTTTTGTCTCCCGCAATGACGGTAGGGGTAATAAAAGACAAGCGCGGGTTTTCCATGCCGCCAAAAGGAAAAGACGGTGGCAAAATAAGCAGGTCGTAACGGTCCCAGCTGTAGGCGCCATATTTTTCTTCGGTAAGCTCAAGCATACTTTCGGTGTCTTCAAACTCTGCCGCAGCAGCCTGTAATATTGATGGCTCTGCATATACGCCGGTGCGCTCTCCCATGGGCATAAAGCGTAAATCGCCAATGGCTAGGGCAATTAAATAGGAAGGAATTGGCTGTGGCATAGTGAATTCATAAACGCCATCTCGCGGGGTATTAGGATCGTTGGATGCGCTCATTACCGCAAGCAATTCTTTGGGAGTGCGAATAGTGGCGTTGTAAGTTACGCGCACTTGGGGAGAGTCTTGCAGTGGTATAAAGCTTCTTGCATGAATAGCCTGAGCTTGGGTAAATAGAAATGGGTGCTGTTTGCCGGCTGTTTGCGCAGGCGTAAGCCACTGCACGCCCGACGCGCTGGGAGAGGTTTGATAGTGAACAGTAACTTGTGTAGCCCGCTTGCCAACATCAATATGCAGCGCCGCGCCTAAATTTTCATCGGCTGGTTTTAGCGTGTAATCGACTGGTTTGTCGTTTATAGTAACGTTTTTAATCGTCAGATCACGAGTGTCTAAAATGAGTTCGGTCGCTTTTTGCTCAACGCGTTCAAAGCTAAGCTGGGCACTGCCTATAAGGCTTTTTTGGCTGAAGTCAGCGTTTAGATCAAGGTTTATGTGCTTAACTAATATTTCACTAGGATTGCTAAACGAGTGGTAATCGGTACCCGATTCAATCGCGACGTCATCAGGTGCTGCTGAAGCTTCAGGTTCTTTTGGAGCGTTGCATGCGCTAAGTGCTAATGCCGAGGCAATAAGCGTAGCGCATAGCCAAATAGAGGTTTTCATTGTTTGTTCCTTATTATAATCAGCGCAATGCGCAAGTATGATATAGGAATACCATACTCGATAAGTCAGTTCTACACCATTTGTGTTTGGTTTAATAAGCCTGACTAGCGGTAACCTAGTAAACCGCTTACCTATTGCTATTGAACCGGCTCCACCTGCAACAGTTGAAGTGCTAGAGCGCAAAACTTGGTAAGCAGTTTGTAAGGATTCGGTAAAACGTGCGACTATACATAGAATTAATAATAATAGCCTACTAGGCAATACTAGGATGTTTAAATGAAATACCGTTTGGCAATATTAGTTAGTGTTGTTTTGCTAATATCTTGCGGCAAAGCTGCTGATCCCGTGGTTCTTAAGCCAGCTCCTACAACAGCACCGCAGTGGACAAAAGAAGCCATATGGTATCAGATTATGGTTGACCGGTTTTATAATGCCGACCCAAGTAACGACCCTACAGCAGCAACGCTCGTCGGCAGTGCACCGGGCTATATTCCACCTACTTGGGAAATCACCCCGTGGACTCAAAACTGGTATTCACCAGACTCTTATTTTGAAGATATGTTTGGAAAAACAGACATCAATGGCGGTGTCATACACAGTTTCGATGCAAAAGTGGCTCTTAGGCGTTACGGAGGCGACTTACAAGGCGTGCTTGATAAGCTCGATTATTTAGAAAACCTAGGAATAAACGCTATTTATTTTAGCCCTATAAACGATTCGCCCTGCGCCGATAAACGTCAGCCGCGCAGCTGGCATCATATCGATGTTAATTTTGGTCCTGATCCTGCTGGTGATATCGCGCTCATAGCGTCTGAAGACCCTAGTGATCCAAGTACTTGGCACATGACCAGCGCCGACACCTTGTTTTTAGAGCTTATAAAGCAAACAAAAGCGCGTAACATTCGTCTCATTTTGGACTATTCATGGGGCGCTCCTGGGCAACATTTTTGGGCTTGGCGCGACGTTTTAGATAATCAGCAAACATCTCAATATATTGACTGGTTTGACATGAAAAACCCTGATAACGTTGGCCGAATAGCAAGCAATATTACACCATTGCCTGCGCAAAAAAATGCAGGCGAGGCTACTCCAACACCCAGAAGCTTGGTTCAAGGTGATATTAAGAGTCAAGCGGCAAAAGCGCATATAATGGCTGTGACACGCCGGTGGCTTGACCCTAACAAAGACGGCGACTCCAGCGATGGAGTTGACGGCTTTATGTTAAGCGACGCCAATAATCTTCCCTTGGACTTTTGGCGTGACTACCGTATTTATGTTAAATCTATCAATCCACAAGCTTATTTAGTGGGTGATATTTCAACAGATAAAAACAGCGAAATGCGGTTTACTGCCGAGCGTGCGCTGCAAGGTGATGTATTTGACGGCCTCATAGATAATGGCAGATACAAGGCTGCAAGTGACTACTTTTCAACGCCCGCTCAGGCGCAGAGGCCTTCACAATTTGTGTCTTCACTACAGCAGGCCGAAAAAGGTCTTAATAGGGAGTATGTGTATTCGAGTATTAATATATCTGCTAGTCATGAGACACCGCGTCTTTTGAGCGCTTTATTGGCCAATAGTAGTAAAAAAACAAAAGGTAAGGACAGCAACAATAAAAACTATAATGCTCTTAAACCAGGCTCAAGTACTATCAACACGGCAAAATTGCTATTAGTTTTTCAGTTCACTTGGTTTGGAGCGCCACAACTCTTGGCGGGAGACGAAATGGGTATGTGGGGCGATGAAAGCCCGCACCATCAAAAACCACTTATATGGCCAGAGTATTCGTTTGCTAATGAAAGCGAGCATCCCCTTGCTAGCATAGACCAAGTTAAGGAGGTGCAATTTAATCAAGATTTATTCGATTATTATCAATTTTTAGTGAAGTTAAGGCGCGCTAATCCAGTGTTATCAAAGGGAGCTATAGAGTTTTTTCAACAAGACGATAAAAAGCACTTAATGTCTTACAGACGTTATAATGACGAAGGTGAAAGTGCTTATATTGTATTTAATACTGGGGCTAAGCGCCAACAAATCATATTACCAAGTGCGGTCGTAAACACCCAAAGCTGGCTGCTCTGGCATTCCAATGACAGCACTAATATTTTGCAAAGCGTGCCCAGTGAGCAACTTTCTATAGATGCCGAATCTGCTATTGTCATTATTACTAAACGCTAACAAAGAAGTGCACATTTTTTTAAGATCTTGTTTTTAAGATTATTATTTCGATGCGGTTAACAAAATACTGGCTCATGCTTAACATTTTTACAAAGCACTACTTCACCTTGACCCTTGCTAGCTTCCAATGATTTTGTAATTTGGGTCTGTGTGTTTTTAGCATTTAATTGCTTCAACGTCAGTCGGCTTAGGCTAAATGTAAAAAAGTTGCACCTTTTGTATAAAAATAGTGTACAAACTAAGCTGCAGTTTTGTCGTCATATTGTAGAGCATGCAAGAATGATATAAATAAGATTTTAAAAATGCGTACCCAGAATACGCAGGGCTATTACTAAATAGCTGACTAAGGGAAAATAATAATATGTTAGCAAAAAGACCCGACGGTGAGGTTCAGCCCGGTTTCAAATGGGGCCCGTTTACTATGCGGATACCACTTATTCATCTGCGCTTTTCACTAGCTGACATGCTCCAAGGATTCGCGGTCGCAGGCGCGACAGGACTAGCCTTAGTGCCTTACTTTATGGCTTTGTTAGGCCTTAATTTTGAAGAAGCGGTGGTAATGGCGATGTTTCATAGCTTGCTCATATCGTTTTCTTGGATGTTTTTTGGGGACCCCTATGCGCCCGGCTGGTTAACGCCTGCCATACCTTTTGTAGTCGCTTTTATAACCGCACCGGCATATTTAGGTGATCATGCATCTCAATTTCAAGCGATGACAGCGCTGTCGCTCAATTTTGCGTTCATTCTTATTTTTTTGGGGGTGACGGGGCTTGGAGAAAAGCTCATAAAAGTAGTGCCCAATGTGTTCAAAGGCGGCATTATTCTAGGGGCAGCTATTGCGGCGTTTATGCGCGTTACGTTAGAAGGCGATGTAGCAAACGTGTTTGAGTCGGCGCCCATAGCCGGCACGCTTGGTGTAGTAGTATGTTTAGTATTTGCTTTTTCAAAACCGCTGCAGACATTGGCTATGGACCAAAAATGGTTTGCTAAAATTCTTGGTTTTGGCTTACTCCCTGGTTTCATCGTTGCCGGCACAGTAGGCTACTTCACTGGTGAGTTTCAATATAATATACGGTGGGAAATTTTAGATGTGGGCGCTGCTACCGCTTCACTTTGGGAAAAGGCATCACCTTTTTCCATTGGATGGCCGTCTATCGACACGTTCTTAGCTTCATTTCCCTTAGCGTTAATTACCTATATTTTGTTTTTTGGTGATGTAGTAACGGGCAACGAAATGATTGAACAAGCGCAAAAAACAAGAACAGATGAGATACTAGAATTGAACGGCAGCCGCGCGCATATGGCAACCGGTTTACGAAATGCCATGATGGGAATAGTCGCACCCTTCTTTGGCACTCAAGGTGTGCTATGGACCGGTATTCAGGTCATTTTGTTGAAACGTTGGGCGCAAGGGCGCGACAAGGTCGACTCAATTTTTGACAGTATTGGTAGCTTTTACGCGTTTGGCCTGCCGTTCTTATTTATATTATTGCCACTGGTGACACTGCTTGAGCCGCTCTTACCAGTGGCCTTAGCGGTAACACTTATACTTACCGCTTTTGCTTGTGCTACCTTAGCCTTGTCTTTGGTCAGTGACGCCACAGAGCGCGGCGCAATGGTAATTACCGCGATGGCCTTTAGTTTGTTTGAGCCATGGCTTGGCTTGCTGGTTGGCCTTATTACTATAGCTGCGCTGTGTGGGTTTAAGGTGTTTATGCCGGCAAAAGAAGCGCCCGAGACCAAATAGAGTATAGTTCCTAGCGCCTTATTGCTTTAAAAGATAAATGAAAAGCTTTTTAGCAATAGGGCGTATTTATTTCCATTACGCTCTATTTAACGAACAAGTAGCGTTCAATATTTATTGAATTAGATGAGACTAGGTAAATCTCTCTCTTTGTATAGGAAAACATAGCTTATGAAATTACAAAAAATTCTGCTTATAATGTTAAGCGCAGTCACCATCGCCGCTTGCTCAAGTAATAATGCAGGTCTTGAAACGCCCTCATCAGACCTTTACTTAGCTAAAGCAGAGGTAAGCGTAGCATCATCACAAATATATAAGGCAGGCTGGAGCTCACCCGCTAATTACGCGTACACAAACCAAAAGACCCTAAAAATTATCTCGTGGAATGTTGAACACTTTGTTGATCAGCACAATGACCCTTACGTGAACAATAGCCGCGAAGACGATGCACAACATATGGGCAATAAGCGCGCCGACTTAGTTATAGCCTTACAGCAAGCAAATGCCGACATAGTGGTATTACAAGAGTTTGAAAGTGCAAAATTGCTCAGAGAAATTGCCAGTACCGATTTAGCTGACATGGGCTATCAGTTTTTTGCTGACGCGCCGTCACACACTTGGTACATGAACGTGGTTATTATGAGTAAAGTGCCTTTGGGCGTGATGTATAACTACGGTAATTTGCACACCGAACTGGTTAATTGGCGCGACGAGGATGGCGAGCCTGCTACTCAAAGCCGGCTAAACACTCGCACGTGGGCAATCGAGGTATATCCATCGGATACTTATTCTTTTGTGCTAGGCGCGGTGCACTTAAAAGCAGGTAGAGACGAGCGAGATATTGCAACGCGCTTAGGTCAAATTAATATGCTAAAAGCCCAGTTTGAGCGATTTTTAAATGAAGATAACAATAGAAATATACTGCTAGTAGGCGATTTCAACGCGCTGCCCAATACCCTTGAGCTAAGCACATTGTTAGCAGGCACCAACGCGGGTAATACCTTTGTTGATCCCTTAGGCGCTAGCGATTTTACCCATCCAGCCATTGCGCCGGTTCGCAGGCTTGACTATGCCGTGATGAACCACAATATGCACGCTGAGATGGTGCCAAATTCGGCCAAAGTTATCACCTACTTTGACGCGCAGCGTCAAGATGACTTAGCTGACCATTTGCCCATTGTGATCGAATTCTTTTTGCAGGATGCACCGGTTAAAAATCCTGCTATGTAATAATTGACGTATCATTTGCTTGCGCCACGGATCAAGCCAGGCATGTTTAATACCTTGCATGCCTACCAGTGCTAGCCAACAATGATAATAACCGCCGTGTAGGGCCTTATCATTAGGGCCTGTGATGTCACAAAGGTAGTTGCTTTAGGGGAATCTGACTGCCACATGGTGATTTTAGTAGAGGTCATAAAGCCAAAAGGTAATGGGACTTCGACGGTGTCAAAAGAAAAGTTAAACGCAACAAATGCGCGAGTATTTCCCAAGGTGCGCTGATATGCAAATAGAGAAAACTCTTCACTGGCTGTATAAATATCTATTTCGCCTTGCTTAAACACATCAAACTCATCGCCAAGTGCTATTAACGAATCTATATACTGTGACCACGTTTCGTTTTGCTGCAAATAGTCTTTATCTTTTGGGGACAAATAGAGCTCACCGAAAGATGCGAACTGATGCGCAATAAACTGTTCATTTCGCTGCTGCTCAATCGCCAAACGCGCTTCATTCTCGATGGTACTGCCAAGTGTTCGAGTCAGAACATTCTCTATTATTAAGGGTTTTTGTGCAGCTAGACTGCCGTCATTAACCTTTGCTGCTTTACTTAAGTCATTGAGACTTTTTGCAAGCAGAGGAATTTGTGCAGGGGAGGTGTTAAAGAAGAAATCGTAAGACTGGCCATACCAGCTTGGAAGAATATTAGGATCATTGGGTAGATTATAATCACCAGATTGATTGGTTGGGGTACAGGCAATTATTAATAAAACCAAAGAAAATACTAGTAGCTTGATAAACTGAGGTATGAAGGTCATAAAACAACGCTGGCAAGAGAAAAAGATGAATACTAGTATTACGTACGTGGCCTAAAATAGTTTTTTCATTGTTTTTCTCAATGGTGCTTATTTAGGTATCGCCTATACTGCCGCTAGGCAGGGGTCCAATTTGATGGCTCTGGCTATTAAAAGAACCAAATTCGCCAACTTTTCCAAAGCTGTTAAACATTTCTACGCCTAGGGTAAGTTTGTTGTCTATGCTTAACCGTCATCTGAATATAATTTTCACACAAGTGCTGCCAGACAAAATATCCGACAGCATACCAGATTATTTATACAATAAGTAAAGGGCTAATGCGCGCAAAGCCACTAAAGTAAGCCTTATTGTGTGGTAAGCCACGCAATAAGATTAACCATATCGTTTATATCCATTTCTTGGGTGAACTTTACCTGATACTTTCCATTTACAATGAAGGTGGGTACGCTTTGTATATTCGAACGATATTGCGTGAATGTATCGCTGTGTTCTTGCACTAAGGCTGCCAGTTCTGGCGAGGCTTGGGCAGTTGCAAAGTCTTGCGCCGAGACTTGGTTGGCTAAAAATAGTGGTTCTATGTCAGCTAAACCCGCAATCTCTTTTTTTTCAACGTGAATGTGGTCAAATATGGCACTGTTGATGACATCCTCGTTGCCCATATAGTCAGCAATTAACATTGCCTGACTGGCGCTTTGTTGAATCTCCTTCGAGGTAAAGCCCATAAAATCCACGTGCACCTTTTTAAACGCGGTTCCAGCATCGAGCTGGTCTTTTATAAGCGCTACTATGGGCTCAAAATTATGGCAGTGAGGGCACCAAAATGAGAAAAACTCTTGCACCTGAGGGGTTTCGCTGGCGGGTTGATCTAGCACAATATAGTGAATATTTTCAAGCCAAGGCGCTTGTGCTTGAGAAGACGCTTGTGTATCTATAGAGGGCTCGCTGGGTGCCTCAAGTGGCGTTTGACTTGGCTCTTTGGAACAAGAAGCCAGCATTAGAAGTGAAAGCAAGAAGAGATACTTTTTCATACAAAGACCTTATTAAAAATGAATAGAATGTGTTTTTGGTTTGGGCTGTGGGTTTTGCAACTGGCGATTAGTATATCAAAAATTTTTACACTAAGGCTCAATTTTATGGGCGCTTAGCCCTAGGCTATATAGTGCAAGTGCTTACTTCAAAATATAGCCACTGGGGCAGGTATTTAATCTAAAAACTTACCGTCACTTGTTGCCGTAAACATGGGATATGAAAACCAGTAATATCTGGAGGGCGCTGCAACGCTTGGCGCCGTGCAGTTAATGCGCGCACGGCCAGCACGGCTTGTATGATTTACCTTTACCGTAAGGGTATTGCCGTTGCCCATAAATTTAAGTTTTTCGCCTTTAAAATAGCAGGCAAAAGCGCTTAGGCGAACGTCAGCACTACTCACTTCTAGTATTAGCTCATCGATGACCGTGTTTGGCGTAAACTCAAATGTAGCAGGCGCTATTAATTTAACCGGCATGGCTAAACTGTCAAGTTTCACTTTCAAGGCGCTAAGTTTGGCGTATATGCCAGCTGCAGGAAAACGGGGCAGTGCGCCAAAATCACTAAAGTGGCTCACCGCGCCAGACTGCTGACCAAAACCAATGTAACCTTGGGCCTGCAGCTCTTGCTTAAGTGCATGGTTGAATTCACCGTAAGGATAGGCCAGCCACTTTTTACTATAGCCTAGTGTCTCAAACATTATTTGTTCAGCCTGATTCACATCTTGCATTACCCGTTCAAGCCATTGCGCTTGCGTCTCGCCAGGGTATTTTTCTAATAAGTGAGCATGGTCCAAAGTATGATTGGCAAAGGTGGCTAAGGGCTGCATTTGCTTTATTTGTGCCCATGTTAATTGATTTGCAAACTCTCCTATTATGGCGGGGTTAATAAATATAGTGTATGGGAACTTATGTTTAAGCAACACCGGATGTGCGTTTGTTAAAATATTAGTAAAACCGTCGTCAAAGGTAATTGCGACTGATTTTTTGGGCAAAGACTGTTTGTTTTGAATAGCGGAAATCGCCTCAGCAAGGTCTATAACCTTATAACTTTGCGCCAAAAACGCCATGTGCTCAGCAAACACTTCAGGTGTCACGCTAGTGCTTGCTGGCGTGTCGCTAGCAACATGATGATATTGCAAAATAACAAGATTAGCGTCTGCGGTAGAAAAAGTGCTGGCGGCTATTGCCTCCTGTGCTTTTACATCACTAATAGTGAAAAGTAAGCATTTTATGCAAAGCAATGTCAGTAAAGTTCGTATAAATAAAGTTATGCTCATGTCGTCTAGCCGGTTTAATAAGACCTGCGCGCATATTATCACTTTTTGAAATCAAACTCACATTTGCACTTTGTTAAAGGTGGATGCTTACTGTGGTGATGCCATTTGTGTGTGGGCAAGAGTTTAGTAAGCTGTCAGTGTCAGTGTCAGTGTCAGTGTCAGCGCAGCAAATTTAGCAAGCGAATACTCAAGCACACCACTTGTCCTTGTTTGCCGTTAACAGATGTTGAATCGCGGGTGCATTTTGTTTATTATGCATGCACATTCACATCTAATAACAATGCACCGTATGGAAGCTCAACAGCAAGGATGGCAAGGCCGATTACAGGCATTAGGCCCGGGTATTTTAATGGCTACCGCTGCCATTGGTGGCTCCCATTTGGTGGCATCTACGCAAGCCGGCGCGCTGTTTGGCTGGCAGCTCGTTTGGCTGATAGTACTGGTTAATATACTCAAATATCCATTTTTTCGGTTTGGCGTGCAGTACACCCTAGAGCGCAATGAAAGCTTACTCGAGGGCTATCAGCGAAAGGGCAAGGCCTATTTCTACAGTTTTATTGTGTTGATGATTATCGCTGCTGTGGTCAATACCGCCGGGGTGCTGTTACTCACCGCCAGCCTCTTGCAGTATGCGCTTTTGGGCAATGTGTCGATAACGTTATTATGCTGGGTGGTCTTGGCTGCCTGTTTGCTGATTTTGCTGCTGGGTCACTATCGAGCACTCGACGCGGTATCAAAAATAATCATGCTGGTGCTAACCGTTACCACCTTAATTGCCGTGGCGATTGCTTGGCAAAACGGTGCCCAAGCGCCACCTGACTACATTGGGCCGTCGCCATGGACCTTAGCGGGCATGGGGTTTTTAGTGGCCTTAATGGGCTGGATGCCTGCCCCTATCGAGATTTCAGCTATCAGCTCATTGTGGTTAAAAGAAAAGCAGCGCCATGTGCAAATAACGCGCTCCCAAGGTCTGTTCGATTTTAATCTTGGCTATTGGCTTACCGCTGGGCTAGCGCTGATGTTTTTATCTTTGGGTGCCTTAGTACAATATGGCAACGAGCAGCCCATTGCGGTGGCTGGAGGGGCGTTTGCGCAACAGCTCATGAATATGTATGTGAGCACTATTGGCAGCTGGTCGCGGCCGCTGGTTGCACTGGTGGCTTTTTTATGTATGTTTGGAACCACTATTACGGTCCTAGATGGCTATGCGCGCAGCCTGCATGCGTCGTTTACCCAGCTCGGCTGGATTGCCTCTACCGCGCCGCTTAATTATTGGTTGCTGGTCCAAGCCGCATGCGGTATGGCGCTAATTTTATTTTTCAAATCAGCGCTGGCACCCATGCTCACCTTTGCTATGACCTTGGCCTTTTTAACCACGCCGGTATTTGCCTGGCTCAACTATAGCCTGATGCAAGGCACTAACGGCATTGCGCTGAGTTTGCCGCTGAAACTGCTTAGCTGGATAGGCTTATGTTATCTCACCGGCTTCGCCCTGTTATTTCTCGTCTTTATTTTTTAGACCTCACTTGGTTTGCTGGACATTCTTGAGACTAATACACACTCATGAAAATAAAACAGTTCTTTAGTGTGGCTAAATCTCCTACAGTTTCATGGTTTAAATTTAGATAGGATATAGCGATGAATAATTTTATTGGCAAAGTAGTACTGATTACGGGAGCTGGCAATGGTATTGGGCGGGCTACGGCACTGGCTTTTGCGCAGCAAGGTGCAAATGTTGTGGTGGCTGACATTAGTCAAGCAGATGGTGAAGAGACGGTTTCTGTGGTCAAACAAGCGGGCGGAATAGCGAGATTTATTTTTTGCGATGTAACCAAAAATGAAGACGTTAAAGCAATGGTTGAGGCTACTTTATACGCCTATGGAAAGTTAGACATTGCGTTTAACAATGCGGGTATTGAAATAGAACAGTGTAAGTTGGCAGATGGTGACGAGGCTATTTACGACAAAATAATGGACGTGAATGTGAAAGGGGTTTGGCGCTGCATGAAGTATCAAATTCCTGCTATGCTCAAGCAGGCTTCGTCGTCTATTGTGAATACCGCGTCGATTGCGGGTTTGGGCGCCGCGCCTAAAATGAGTGTGTATAGCGCCAGTAAGCATGCGGTAATCGGGCTTACGAAGTCAGCCGCGGTTGAATATGGTAAAAAGGGCCTGCGTGTGAATGCGGTATGCCCTGGGGTTATCAATACGAAAATGTATACTCGAGCCATACATATTGAGCCGCAAAAAGAGCAGTTTATCAAAAACCTTCATCCCGTTGGGCGCATCGGCCAGCCTGAAGAAGTAGCCGCAGCCGTGCTGTATTTATGCTCAGACTTAGCCGGATTCACTACAGGCATTGCTTTACCAATTGACGGCGGCTCTACTGCTATTTAATAATAAACTTTTGAATTTACTTGCTTAGTGAGATCCCAGCGCTAATAACATTCGCGTCTTATATGTGATCAAATAATGTTGAATGCGGCTATAATAACGAGACATTTATTAAATAACATAGTGATGCGGAGCTGTGAATGGCCGATATGAATTTGTATGTGGTAGTGGCGATTACTATGCTACTAAGCACGGGGCTTGCGCTGTTGTTTTTTGGTGCGCTGTTAACAATTGCCGCTGCATTTGGTAATAAACGAACCACGTGGGGAATAATATGCGTACTGCTGCTGCCGCTTACGGGTGCCTATGTAATGCTGTATTGGGATGAAACCGCGTATTCACGTAAGTACTTACTACCAGGCGCTGCACTTGTAATTGTAGCCGCCGCTTGTTTTTATCTCCTTTAACTCGTGTTAGAGGCCATAATGTCTATATTTTCGCGCGCAGTGAAACTAACATTGAAACTAAGTATGCAGTTAACTTTCAGCTACGCGAGGCTTTTCGCGCTAAAAAAATAGTATGCCGGCTGCCCTTTCCTTTGCGTGCTCTAGCAATGCGAGTACTGACTTCATACCCCGCTTTCTTTAATCTAAGCGTAAATAAGTTATCTGGCCCTGCGGACCATATTGCCAGCACCCCTTTAGGTAAAAGGGTTTGATAAATATCTTTAAGCCCACTTAAGGAATATATCCAATCATTGCCGCGTTGAGTTAGGCCTTCAGGACCGTTGTCTACATCCAGTAAAATGGCGTTATAGGTAGGCGCGCGCGTGGCCAACAGTGTTTTAATATCCCCTAGGTGCACCTTAGTGCGGGGATTATCAAGTGGGTTTTTTGCACACCTCCCCAAAGGGCCCTTATTCCACTGAACTACCTCAGGTACCAGCTCCGCTACCGTCACGGTAGCGCTGTTGTTAGTGGCGCCAAGCGCGGCGGCTAAGGTGTATCCCATGCCTAATCCGCCCACTAATACATGCGCGTTTTTAGTAGTGCTTATATGAGCGCAGCCAAGTGTAGCCAGCTCTTGCTCTGAGTTGTACACGCGGCTGTTCATCAATTCTCCGCGTATACCGGATAGCTTTATCGAAAACTCTTCATCGCGCCTAGACAGGGTTAACTCACCGCCATTGTTGGGTATAATGGCTTTACCCAGGTACACCCAGGGGATCATAAGGCCGCCTTACAAGCTAATGTAACAACAATAGTATTGAGCATGTTGGCCTGCCTTTTATTACTTTTCACCAATCCACTGTACTCTGTATAAGTCTCTGCGCTTGTCTAAATAGTTACGTACTGAACCTTCGTTCTTAAGCTTCTCAAGCTTGTCTAAATCCAAATCGGCAATCAGCATCATTTCCGTATTAGGGGTTGTTTCAGACACAATAGCATCGTGTGGGAAGGCAAAGTCGGAAGGTGAAAAGACGGCGGTTTGTGCATACTGAATGTCGACATTGTCTACTTTAGGCAGGTTCCCTACGCTGCCCGCAATAGCAACGTAACACTCGTTTTCAATGGCGCGAGCTTGAGCACAGCGGCGTACACGCAAGTACCCATTTTTGGTGTCAGTCCAAAACGGTACACATAAAATTTGTATTTCTTCTTCTGACAAAATACGCGCAAGCTCTGGAAACTCTACGTCATAACATATTAAAATACCTATTTTGCCAAAATCGGTTTCAAACGCAGCAAGTTTGTCGCCGCCTTTCATCAGCCAGCCATTTTTTTCATAAGGCGTGGGATGCAGTTTATATTGGCTTTCAACACGGCCGTCTCGGTGACATAAGTAGGCGACGTTATACAGCTCATTATCTTCAATTAAGGGCATTGAACCGGCCACAATGTTAATGTTGTAGCTTACTGCCAGCTCCGATATTGCCGTTAACAGCTCTTCGGTGTACTCGGCTAAATGCCAAATAGCGTCTATGGGTGCGTCTGAATCGCTTAGACCCATAAGCGGTGCATTAAAAAACTCGGGCAGCACGGCTAAGTCGCATTTATAGTCAGACAGCGCGTCAATAAAGTACTCAACCTGCTGGAGCAGTTCAGCCACATCGTCAAAATAGCGCATTTGCCACTGCACCAATCCTAAGCGGGCACTTGAATATTTACTTGCTAATAAAGAGGGTTTTTCTGCGTCGTAGTACATGTTGTGCCACTGCAGTAAAGTAGCGTAGCCATGTGAGGCTTTATCTTCGGGCAAGTAAGCTTTTAGTATTTGCTTAACCATAAAACCGTTGCTCATTTGAAACGAGAGCGTTGGGTCGTGGATCTCTTTTTCTTTTACTTGCTCAATATATTCATACGGCGTCATCTTATCTGCGTATTGAGAATAGTTAGGAATACGCCCGCCCGCCATAATACTTTTTAAATTTAGGTTACGGCATAGCTCTTTGCGCGCCTCGTACAAGCGGCGACCTAAGCGCATGCCGCGATATTCTGGGTCTACAAAAAAATCTACCCCGTACATTACGTCGCCTTTCGGATCGTGAGTAGTAATGTAGGCATCGCCGGTTATTTCTTCGTAGGTGTGTTTGTCACCAAATTTTTCGTAATCAACAATCACCGCAAAGGCGGCCGCGATGACTTTACCGTTGTCTACTATACAAATTTGTCCGTCGGCAAAGGTATTTATTTGTGCTTGATAGCGCTTTTTCGAAAGTGCCCCGCCGTTGTTTTTATACACAATATTCATAAGCGCTTGAATATCTTCGAAGTCATCAAGGGTTAAATGCCGTAATTCAATATGTGTTCCGGTTTCTTCAATCGAGTTGGGTGAATTGTCGTCGCTCACAGGCGTCTCCGTAAATGGTGGCTGCTAGTTTTGTTAGCTAATAATATGGTCAAGGTTTAGCGGCAGTAGGTTTGATATGTAAGAGCTACATCACTATGAGCGCTATTATGTGCCTGCAAGATAGAGCAGGTACATTAAAAAAGCAATGGGGTCACAGAAACTAAGAAACTAAAGAGGCCTAGTTAAATTAGTTTCTCTTGCTAACGTCTGTTACATCCTCTATATTCGCGGCTTCACACAATGCCCAAGTTTCCACCTGAAAACACCATGCACGCTACAACAAATGCAGCGCCAGCGACCTATATAAATAGCGCCAGCGACCTATATAAATGGGTAAGACAATGCAGCAATACTGTACATATTGTTTAGTAAAATTTGTTGATTAAGCAGCATATCCGCTTATTATATCTACTCTCATATTAGGAAAGCTCGGAACAAAAATGTCTATCACATTAATAGTCAGTGACTACGGTCAGCAAATTTCTGGTGTGCAAGCACAAGTATTGAGTTTTGCAGAGTATTTAGCGCAGTACCCGAAGGCGAATGAGCAAAAGACGAGAGTCATAAACTTGTGCGATACAGAGCAGTATCTCAGCGAGGGATATTACTGTTCATTGCTGGCTCAGGCGCGCCAGCATGAAGTGTTACCCAGTGTTAGCACTATTGTCGATATTGGCTCACAGCTTCAAAACGGCGGCGAAATGCAGTTAATTTTGCCCAGCCATTTTAATAAAGCCTTAAATGCTGAGCTAAACGGGACAGGCTCTAGTGCTGAAACATTTGAACTGCCAATATACTGTGGCAATACCGCTTCAGTGAGCTTTACCCGCTTGGCGAATTATTTATTTATGCAGTGCCGACTGCCCTTGTTAACTGCTCGCTTTAGTAAAAGTGGTGATCTTTGGCGTGCATTTCTTAAAAAGAAATCTATCACCAGCTTGACTGAAGACCAATTTAGCGATTTTCATACGCAGCTTGAAAAGTTTACACAGCAAGTTTGGCGAAGCCGCACTAAAACCAAAAAGCACCGCTGGGATATGGCTATTCTGGTAAATTCAAAAGAAGAGACACCGCCAAGTGATAGCAAAGCCTTAAAGCTTTTTGTAAAGGCGGCATCGCAGCTTGGCATTAAAGCCGAATTAGTAGAATACGACAACTGCATTGATTATCGCAGCTTTGTTGCCCGTTTCGACGCGCTGTTTATTCGCGAAACAACCTCCATCAAAAGTCATACCTACGAATTAGCAAGAGCGGCTGAAAAAGAAGGTATTGTGGTAATAGACGACCCTAGTTCAATACTTCGCTGCTGCAATAAAGTGTTTTTGCATGATGCCTTTAGTTACCATAAAATACCGTCACCCAAAACGCGCTTTGTGACTAACTATACGCCAGAAACCTTAACAGATTTAGCCGACACCTTCGGCTTCCCGATGATTTTGAAACTGCCTGAAAGCGCCTTTTCACTGGGCGTATATAAGGTCAAAGACGAAGCCGCGCTGCTTGAAAAATTAAAAGAAATGATAAAAGTGTCAGCGCTAGTGCTGGTGCAAGAATATTTATTCACTGAATACGACTGGCGCATTGGCGTGTTGAATAACAAGCCTATTTTTGCCTGCCGCTATTTTATGGCGCCTAACCACTGGCAAATATACAACCATGCAAACAACAGTGAACCTGGTATGGCGCAAACCTTACCCACCTTTGAAGTGCCTAAAAATGTACTCAGCAGCGCCATAAAAGCCTGCCGCTTTATTGGCAATGGCTTATATGGCGTTGACATTAAAGAAGCCAACGGTAAAGCCTATGTTATTGAAGTAAATGACAACCCCAATATCGATACCGAGGTTGAAGACAAGTACGCCGGCAAAGAGCTGTACATGGAGATTATGCAAGAATTTGTGAATCGTTTAGAAGCCAGAGGGCGTAAGTAATGTCGTCAAATAGAGTTGGCGTAACGCGCATAGAAGCTGCTTTTAGGCAGGCGACCATGGCCGACGTCAACGCGCTAACAGAGCTTGAAAACACTTGTTTTCAAACCGACCGCCTGTCTAGGCGGCAGTTTAAATACTGGATAAAAGCGCAAAATAAAGTGCTACTGCTGGCAACCATAAACGACACTATTGTAGGCTATGGATTAGTTATTTTGCGTAAAGGCACCAGCCTAGCGCGACTTTATTCGCTAGCCTTATTAAGTGCGCACCGGGGTAAAGGCATTGCTGGGGCACTAATGCGTCTTTTAGAAGAAGCCTGCATCGAACACAAACGAGCTTATTTACGTTTAGAAGTATCTGAAAAAAACGCCGCCGCGATTTCACTGTATGAGTCTATGGATTATAAAAAATTCGGCTATTATCCGCATTATTACGAAGACGACTCAAACGCAGTGCGTATGCAAAAACCTATTATGCAAGGTCAGCAAAGCGCACGCTTGGCAGCCTACCCTTACTATGCACAATCGACAGAGTTTACTTGCGGACCAGCATCTTTATTAATGGCGATGGCGAAACTCGACAATAATATTGCCTTAGCGCAAAATGCAGAGCTTGACATATGGAGAACCGCGACCACCATATTTATGACCTCTGGACACGGCGGTTGCCACCCTTTAGGCCTAGCTATTGCCGGGGTTAATAATGGCTTTAGCAGCGAAGTGTTTATAAATCAAGAGGTACCCTTGTTCTTAGCTGGTGTGCGCCAAGCGCATAAAAAAGATGTTATTGCACAGGTAGAGCACGATTTTGTCGAAAAAGCGCAGCGAGCTGGTGTGAAGGTTAACTACACAGATTACAGCACCAACGATATAGCCGATGCACTTAACACCGGCGCTAGCGTAATGTGCTTATTGAGTAGCTATCAGTTCGACGGTTTCAAAGGCCCGCATTGGGTCGCGGTTACGCATATAGACGAGGACTTTATGTACATTCACGACCCTGACTTTGACTTCAAAGACGCTACTCAAATTAACGAAGGCGAAAACGACAGTATTTATAGGCAGCACGTGCCGGTAAGCTTATTAAATTTTGAACGTTATACTCGTTTCGGCAAAGCAAAGCTACGCACGGCCCTTATACTGCGATTGGCAAGCTCATCGTTAAACTAAATCAGCACACTAAAACCTTTAGCTAAAAGAGCAAACAAAGTCTCCATATATACCAAGACATAAGGAGTTTTGCACGCACGTTCTTATCAACTACCTAAGTTCCCATTTACAATTGGTGCAAATACTTTTTAACGGGTAACCCCGACCGCTGTATTTATTATCTTAGGTAGCCCTCAATGCCCCGTTCTAAATCTGCTTGCGAGATTCGTCCGGTATGACTGTAGACTAGCTTGCCGTTAACGTCGAAGAACAGTGTGACTGGCAGGCTGAAAAGTCCCTTGTTTGTGGCAATTTCGCCTTTGGTATCTATGAGTACGTGTTGAAAATTGATGCCTTCACGCTGCAGAAACTGTGCTACCGTCTGGCTTGCTTCGCGCTGATTTAGTGAAATGAAGGTGACATCGTTATAGCGCTGCTCAGCTGCCATCAACACCGGCATTTCTTGTAGGCAAGGATCACAAGAAGTCGCCCACAAGTTGACAACAACCGGTTGCTGCTGACTAATATCCCTTATTGTAATTTCTTGTCCATTTAGCTGCATAAAAGTGCTTTGCGGCAGCACGGTATGTGAACGCGCTAAGGTAATTACCAAGCTAAATGCCGCATATGTGCCTAACATAGTAAACGTCCCGCTAAGGAGAGCTCTACGCTGTTTACCTTGGCGAAGCTTTACAAATAAAACAAACGCAAAGCCAACCAAGGCCCCCGTATAATCAAGGTCGCCGTCGCGTATATCGAGCATGTGCCAAAAGCTGTTGTAGCTATCAAAAAAGCGCAGTACAAATACCAGCCTGCCAAGCACCAAACCCGCTAGAAGCATCGTTAGCATGACATCTGACGCACGGCCTTTATATTTTCTTGCCACTATAAGCGTTACTATAAAACCAATTATTACGCTAATTAACGCTAATACGGGTGATACAGATAACGCAAAAGGGCCAAAATTAGAGGAAGCCATTATTTGCCCATTACTGTGAGTGATGCACTGAAGTGTATATCAGCGTGCCGGCTTACACACCGGCGGCTCAATCTAGCACTAACAACTTGACGACACAGATTCATTCAACTCTCCACTTCTATGTTTTAATAACAATTTTAGTTTTACTTAATACTATAGCCAAAGAAATGCAAGCTTTTACAGTGGCTTGTTCTCTTGCGAAAATGAGTTTAACTTTATGGCACGCGACAAAGAAATAAGCAAATATTCAGGGCTTCAGCGCAAAGCGGCCAGTAATCTTGATGCTGCAAAGCCTAAAAACGAGCTGCAACAACCGGTTACACCAGCGAATAGCAAGCCGGTGGTCGTAAAGAAAAAGTAGCCCCTAGTAAGGTGATGATTATTTCGTCCAATCTTCAATACTAAGACCTTCCACACGTGCAAACTCTTTAGTATTGTTAGTGACTAATACGCAAGCTATGGCGATCGCGTGACCTGCTATTGCGCTATCATTGGCACCGATGGGAGTGCCGCTGTCACTTAAGTATTTTTTTATTTTTGTTGTGGCGTCAACCGCTTCTTTATCCCATGGTAAAACACTTTCAATCCGTGACATAAATTCATCCACGATGACATTGTGTTTGGGTGATAACTTTTTGCCAATAGCACCAAACCTCATTTCTGCATATGTAATAGCAGAAACTACAAGCCGGTCTTTGGCTTCGACATGTTTTTGCAATATTTTGAGTAACTCTAAGGGGCGTTCACGCATAATGAAAGAACAAATATTGGTATCTAACATGTATGTCTTTTTCAAAATGATACCCTACCGTCGGTAACTACATCGGTGCGCTCATCCATAAAATCATCGTCAGCTTTATCAACTAACGAGAACGTCGACCACGATTTGCGTCGAGGTGTTAACACGATTGAATCACCGTTTCGAGTGATTTCAACTTCGTTTATCCCTTCGAATTCTAATTCCTTGGGTATTCTAACCGCTTGGCTTTTGCCATTTGTAAACAATGATGCAGTTGCCATATTGTGTCGTCTATGTATATGTCTGGTAATTGTTATTGTATATTCAATCATGTATATGTCAAGCATATACAAATTAATATATATACCGTTTAAACTTCAATTTCTTCGTTAAATGTGCTCATATCAATTAATAATAAGGAAGATATTGTTTACCAACTTCCCCAATATTTAAAAATAGCAGACAAGATATATAAAGTCTTTTACTAAGCACTTATGATCGAAGCGACCTATACTTACATAAGAAGAATGATATAACTCAGCGATAGCAATTATGAAGCCTACTTTTATAGAGCCTCTTATTATAGATCCCACTTTAGAAAAGCACAAAATAGCGACGCGCGCTAGACAGCGATTTTATAATATCAAAGTTATACTAAGACTTGGCTTTGTGTTAACGGCAGCAACAATAGCAGGCACTGCGATGGCAAATTCTACATCAAGCCCACAAATAAAACTCAGTACCGCCACTGAAGCCCAAAATTGGATAGTGGTAAACGACACCGTAATGGGCGGCCGTTCTCAAGCTAGCATAAAGCTAGGCGCTGATCACATGCGCTTTGATGGCGACTTGTCTATGTTAAACAACGGTGGTTTTGCTTCCATAAGACGGGTAGATGAGCCGATAAACTGGCAGGCCAGCACACCCATGCAAATTGTGGTGAAAGGCGACGGTCGCACGTATCAATTTCGCCTTCGCACTGACCGTTATATCGATGGTGTAGCCTACGTGGCGCCGTTTCAAACTGTAAAAGGTGAATGGCAAACGATTCGTTTCACCACTAATGACTTTACTCCGCAGTTCAGAGGCCGCTTAGTGCCGCGCGCACCAGCCCTCACTTTTGCCGATGTTACTCAGCTTGGATTTATGCTAGCTGATGGCGCACCGGGCGAGTTTGCGCTTGATATTAAGGAAATTTCCCAAGGTAGTGAAGGTAGCCAACATTCGCTATAGCGTGAGGAAATAAGGAAGTATTAACATGGATTGGAAAACATTTACTGCGCAATCTAGACAAGCGCAGGTTACCTTTTTAATGAAGCTGGCGGAAGTGTCACCGCGTGCGGCCGTGATTGAGTCTTTTAGAGCCTTGGAGTCGGGTTTGGAAAAAGCGTTTGTTATGGCTTACCCTGAGCTCAACGCAAGTGATTTTAGAAGCCCTGCACAGATGCAAAAACAAGCCTTCATTGCTAAAGTAGACACCTACTTCAACGAACAAGTGTCGGTGTTGTGCGCAAAATATATATCTTTAAAAGTATGGCCTGATGAACAAAATAAGGATCGTCAGTGCAGCTGGTAGGGTTCAACGCCATAAGACGTCTGTGGGCACTGGCCGTATTGTTATTTATATACGGCTGCGCCACCACGGGTGACAACGCTAAGGTGCTTAACTATACCAAAAGCGACACCGACTATTACGCCATTATTGATAAAATAAACGACCAGCAGGCACACGCAGCTGATTATGACCGTATAATTCAGCTATACCCGCTGACGTCCTTGTACCGCCCTAGAAGTGATGACGAGCAGCGTTTTAAACTGTTGTCTCAAGCGTATATGCAAAATGGCCAGTGGCAACAGTGCTTGAATATAAATAATGAGCTGCTGGCAACAAATTATACCTCACTTACCGGGCACTATGGCGTGGCTATATGCGCCGCTGAATCGGGCAATATTGCGCTAGGCAGGTTTCATAATGCAATACTCGATAATTTTATTGAAGCTATTTGGCGCACCGGCAGCGGACAAAGCCCCGAGTCACCTTTTTATATTACCAGCGTGAGCGATATTTATGCCTTCATTCAACTGCATCAATTAGTCGCGGTGGGGCAGTCGCTTTCATATATCAATAACTTACCCATTCAGGCTATTAGGGTGCAAAATCCTGAAACGAACCGCTCGCTTACTTGGTATTTTAATGTTACGCCGCAGTTTAGGCGCGGCGTAATAGATCAGTTAGAAAATACACCGTAATACACCGTAGTACATCGTAGCACACCTTAGTGCACTACAGGGAATACTCTCATGAAAACCTTTCTCACTGAATAATCTTCTCAACAGGATCCTAGTGAAAGAAGCGTTATAAAGTACGCAACCTTTAAGCTTTATTGAAGTGATTAAAAAGCGGTTGTTGTAGTGCTTCTTACTTTTTCATCTGCTGCGCTACATAGGCGCTAAAAGCTGGGCCGGCGGCTCTTTTATCCTTTGCAATCGCCTTAACTTCGGGCATGGCGCTAAGCGTTTTCATAAGCTCTTGGGCGCCTGGTGCTTCGGCTAATAAGTCTATGTTGTAGAGCTTTTTGGCGACACCTGATGCTAAATCGAGCGAATATAAAAAGAAGATATCGGCGGCGCTTAGCTTGTCTCCGGCTAAATAAGGGGAGAATGAGGCGGCGCGAGAAATTGCCTGCATACCGTTTAGTAAGGCGCGCTTAACTTCTGATTTCGTGATGTCGTCAACTTTTCCGCCAAAAAATGCTTCGCTATGGCAGCGTCTAGCTGGTAATTCAACATATAGCTCAATCATTTTCATTAGCTCGCGTATACGTGCTTTTTCATATGCGCTGCCGTGTATTAGGGGCATCTGGGGTGAAACTTCTTCTAAGTAGTCAAAAATAACGTTAGTTTCTATTAGCATGCCATCGCTCGTTTGCAGTGCGGGCACTTTGCCGGTGGGCACTATCGCTAAATACTCTGGTGTTTGGTTGGGGTAAGTAGGAACCGCTTCATATTCAATGCCTTTTAAGGCCATGGCGAGTTTAATCATGTTGTAGTAGTTGCTTACGTCGAATCCGTATAATTTTAGCATTGTGTCTCCGCTTGTTTTATGAGGCTTGTTGTCATCATTTCTTGATAACGTAAACTTGTACGGTGCGATGAACTATTCAGGCTCATTTTTTGTTTTTATGGTTGCTTATAGGTCATTGTTCGCACTCTAATAAAACTTGCGAACCTTGGAATACCTCGCTTGGTATAGCCATGATAAGCAAAGGTAACGGTGCTGCCTATTGCCGGTGGTTTATTGCGCTGGGCATCGCTAAAGCCAGTGCCAATTTTAAAACGCACCGTGTGGCCGCTATCGTTTATGTGTTCAATTAGCATTGCGCCCATGCTGTCTGTGTACTTACCTTTACCATTTAAGTGCTCAAGCACTAGTCCCTCGGCGTCCATGTATTTTTTTAGTTTGAGCAAATTGCCGCTACGACCATTGGTAAATAGTGCGTCGGCCTTTTGCAACATAAGGCCTTCGCTACCGTTTTTTGTATATTTTGCTAACAAAGTCATTAAGGCCTGATTATTGTCAACTGTGAACTGCTTAACAGGCTGTATATGAGGAATATTCAATTCGTTTAGCATATCGGTATAATGCTGTGCTCGTTTTTGAAAACTATCGCGCTTATTGGGCGCATCAAACACCATATATTTTATATACTGCCACTGCTCATCAATTGGAATGTGTTTAGTCACGGCAGAAGCCACAAATTCAAACTCTTCGCGCTGATACCAAAGCTCACCGTCTAGCCACACATTTGGCAAGGCTTGTGTAAACCACGCTGGGGCATGTATTAAGTGTCCGTTTCGTGTGCGAAGCTCATTGTTTCTCCAGATAGCCCGAATGCCGTCGTATTTTTCACTGACCAAATAGGCGTTAATGTTTTCACTTTCATAAACCTGCGCAAGCTGCACGCTTGTGGTTACTTGTTTTGCAAACGGTGACGGCGAAGTCGTTAATGGTGAAGCTGCTGATGAAAATGCCCACAGTGTTGCCGTGGTGCTAATATATAATGCTAAAAAGACGAAAAACGGCGACATAAAAAATGCGCGGCGCATGGCTTCATATTGTGTTGTTTTCATGACACGTCCTTGTGTTGGTGAGTTTCATATTTCAATCGATGCTTGCTGCAATATATACGCTTTTTCAAGGGGCAATCAATAGCGCAGATGAAAAACTAGCCAAACGGCCAGCAAACATCAGGATGTGCTGACTTGACAAATATTAGCTAGAAACTGCAAAAAGCCCTCTTAAAAAGAGGGCTTTTAAATACGCCTAACTCAGCGCTTAGCTAATTGAGTTTTCTACCACACTAGCGTTTAACAGTGTTGGAAATACTGTTACTTAAGATCCATACCTTGAATAATTTCGTGGGCAATTTCGGGGGTGGTTACTTCTGGCTTATCATGCAGGTCGGCTTTTAATTGGCCCTTTCTATGCTTAAGCGCTGCATCTAATTTTTTTCTCGCTTGAGTAATGGCGGGGTACATAACGCTGTGCTTGCCGGTTACACCAATTTTGGTGCCTTCATATTTTGTGGCAACTTCTGCGCTGTATTCACCGTGCTCTTTGGTTACAATAATGTCTATGGATATAAGAGTAGGAAAATGGCTAGCTATTTTTGAGAATTTCTCTTGAACGTCTTCTTGCACTTGCTCGGTGATATCGCAGTGATGACCTGAAACATTTACTTTCATAGGGTTTCCTTTTGGCTTCTGTTACGTTTTTGATTGCTCACTTATATACCTTGGGACATTGTGACCACAACACAAGGGATTTCTATATTTTAGTTACACAAAAATTACGTCCCATTCACACAATACATCAATGCGATGCGTCTTGACAACACGTGAATTGTCACAAATTATACAAAGTTATAGTTGCCAATACTAATGTGCCTAAATACCTAGCGGAATACCTAGGGTGAAGAAACCTACCAGTAATATTGTCCACACGACTAAAAAGGCCAGCGAATACGGCAGCATTATTAGCAGCATGTCACCAAAGGCCATGTCGGGCTTGTATTTGCGCATGAAGGCTAGGATTACCCCAGCGTAGGCCATCATGGGTGTAATAATATTGGTTGATGAGTCGGCCACACGAAACGCAGCCGCAACAAAATCGGGCGTCATAGCGGGGTTGACGAAATACAGCATCGGCACAAAAATAGGGCCTAGCAACATCCACTTTGAGGTTAGCCCGCCTATAAAAATGTTGATAACGGCGGTGGTGAGTATAAAGCCAATGAGCAGCAGTACCGGGAATTCCTGTAGGCCCAGCGCTTGTAAAAATGAAGCGCCAAGAAAAGTAACCCATGTGCCTAAACCGCTGTAGCCTAACAGCCCTAAAAAATTATAGGTAAAGAAGGTGAGCACCAAAATATAGCCCATGGTGTTCATTTGTGCGACCATGGCTTGAACCACATCCCACACGCTGTTGAAGCGTTTGGTGGCAACGCCGTAAAACACTCCTGTTATGACAAAAAATAGTGATATTAATAGAATGATATTGTTCATGTAAGGCCGCACAATCGCGCCAGATTCATCTATGTAGCCGGCTAATGGCCCCACGGCCAATACTGCTATAACTAAGGCCGACACTAATGTGCCAATGCCCGCTGCGCTTAAGCCCCTTTTCTCTTCGTCTGACACTTCAAATTCACCGGGATTAATGTCCTTGGGTACTACAAAATCGTCTCCCTCTAGCTTAGGCTCTATAAACTTGCGCGTGACCCAAAAGCCGGTGGCGCTTAGGGCAAAAGTAGACACCACAATAAATATCCAGTGCATGGTGATGGGATTTAAGGCATCCCCTGCGGCATTTTCAAAGGGTACGCCTTGTGCCTCTGCAAACACTTGTGCGTTAAGGCCTATGATAGCGTCTACCGGGCCTGGAATAATGTTGGCGCTAAAGCCTGCCGAAACACCCGCAAACGCGGCTGCCATACCAATAAGCGGATTACGGCCAAGGCCAGCGTATAAAAGGCCTGCCAGTGGAATAAGCACCAAGTAGCCGGCGTCGGTCGCAATTGAGCTTAAAATACCAATTAACACTAGCAGTAAGGGCAACCATGCTTGTGGAATACGAGCGCCGGCGCGTTTTATCAGTGCGCCAAACATGCCTGAGTTTTCAGCCACCCCTACCGCCATCATTACCACCAGAATAACGCCTAACACACCGTTGCCAAAGGCCAGCCAGTTGGCCAGCAGGGCATTGTCAAAAATCCACTGCATGTGTAGCGCTTGATGCATACCCAGAATTTCGTGCTGGACTGCTTCGCCGCCCGCGCCTGGGGTTTCAAAAGTGTAGCCTGACATGAACACGGTAAGTAAAAAAGCGGCAGGATAAAAAGCCATGAAAATAATGACTGGGTCGGGAATTTTTTTACCGGCGCGTTCTACAAAGCTACTTAAAGATTTTTTGTTTATGGGCATAGTGTTTTTCTTATTATGTGAATAGCATTATCGTTTCTTTATTAATCTGCTGGTTGGTCTATTTCATCATTTTACGCGGGATACCCCGTCCTTTAGGTGGGGGTGATTGACATCTAGACAAATAAAGCCTTGTGTAAAATTTGATTACAGCGCCAAATAACGCGCGCAGCGCCAAGATAAGGTTTATAGTATGAATATAAACGATGTCTACACGCTTGTAAATCTGCGATGAACCTCTGGCCTTGATGACTGCACTGCGCTGATACAGCCTGATTGTGTCGATTGCGTGAGCAATCGACACTTACTATCGCGCTCTGGTAATGCCAACTAAGCGAAAAGAAAGCTTAAATACTGCGCTTGTGCTACTTCAAGCATAGGCTACACTAGACTTATATTTTACGGCCTTTTTGTGTTTATGAATAAAGCAATGATGACTCTACCCTATTTAAGCCATTACCCACAAAGCGTTCAGCAGCAGGTCGTGAAGCTGGTTGAGCATGATACTTTAGGAACGTGGCTACAGCATAAATACAGCGACTTACACAAGGTTAGCAATGACGCCGAGCTGCGTGATTATGTGATGGCAATTAAAAATAAATACCTGAAAAAAAGTCAGCCTCTAAGTAAGATAGCATACGACAATAAAATTCATGTTGTTAACCATGCCCTAGGCCTTCACACCTTTGTGTCGCGCGTGCAGGGCGGCAAATTAAAAAGCAAAAATGAGCTGCGCGTCAGTAGCTTATTCAAGCAAACCCCATGCGCTTTTTTAAATATGATTGTGGTACATGAGCTGGCACACCTAAAAGAAAAAGAGCACAACAAAGCGTTTTACAAATTATGTGAGCATATGCTGCCGAGTTATCATCAAGTAGAATTTGACGTAAGAGTGTACTTGACTGAATTTGATCGCAACGGCAATGTTTTTTTAAGCGAACAGAGGTGATAAGTGGATTATAAATTTTTTCGAGATGTAAGCGGTAAGCCTACAGCAGAATGTGAAGAAGAGGCAGCCACCTTTGGTGACTGGCTGAGCAATGAGCTTAGCGGCGATGACAGCGCAGTTGCCGACGTGCTTGAGATAATCGAACAGTTGCAAACACAAGCCATTAAAACACATAAAATTAAAGGGCACGATTACACCCTTGTGCTTGATCAAGACGAAGCTGAACTACATCGTCATTTAGGCTATTGGGATGAAGATACGCCCTTGCCCGAAGGCACCGAGCTTGATTTGCAAGATGAAGTGGGCTGTGGATTGCAAGACTTGAAAGAGCTCCTGCTCGACTGGCAAGACTTTGTGAAGGATACTAAGGCGTTTGTCTGAAATGGACTAGTTAACCCTTACTTAGTGCCTAAGTGCATAAAGGGTTAATTGGAAAAAGGCGATAATTATACGATCATCGCTAGCGCTTTCTGACCGCCTTGTACTGGCTTGAGCAGTAACCGCGGGTAACATCTTTGCTGCGCAGTTTTAAATGTTTGGTTTTGCGGCCTGATACGCGCGCCCGCCAGTTGTTGAAGGTTTTGCGTTTTATGCTAGCGCGCATAAGTGAAATGACCTCTGGCTCTGATAGACCATACAGTCGCTCTATCGCTTCAAATGGAGTGCGGTCTTCCCATGCCATTTCAATGACGCGTGACTTGTCTTCTTCAGATAGGGTGGTGGTTTGTGTCATAATCCTTGCGTTCATTTACTGTTATCTTATTTTTTACGTGTTTTATGTAAAAAAGTTTAGCGTTTAGGCAACATCGCTATTTAAGGCGTCTTTGAGCTCTTGTAAATAGGGCTCAAAGTTTTTCCATTGTGCAAGTCCGCTGGTATAGATGGGTTGCCTGACTTGCTGGGCACTTGGCGTTTTAACCGCGCGCTTGTTTTTATGGAAGTCAATGCAGGCTTGTTCAAACTCTAGGCCACAGAAGTCGAGCATTCTGCGTATTTGGGTGTCGGTGTTGGCCACTATGTCTTCATGATTAACCAATAATATTTCACCCGGAAATAGCCGCTGCCAGTGGTCCATCAATGTGACGTAGTTTTTGTAGTATAACGCAATGTCGGTCAACGAATAGCTGAATTCTTGGCCTTCGCCGAATAGTTGTTTAAAGCCACTAAAACAGCAGGCCATGGGATCGCGTCTTGCGTCAATTATTTTGGCATTGGGCAAAATGAGTTTTATCAGGCCAATGTGCATGTAGTTGTTAGGCATTTTATCAATAAAATAGGTGCCGCCTTGGCGATACACTTGGGTGTCGTTTATGAACTTTTCCCCAAAGCGAGCAAAATAGTCGTTGTTAATGCTGCCTAAATTAAAGGGATAGCTGGGCTTGTTGCCCTGTTTCTTACTCAAGTTTGCCGCTAAGCCCAATACTTCATGTAACTCCATAGTGCCATCCACAGTGGAGTGCGAGGCAAGTATTTGTTCTAATAAGGTCGAGCCTGCGCGGGGCAAGCCCACAATAAATATAGGCGCGGCGCTGCTGTGGCCTTTGCCTTTTAGCCGTTTGATTAATTCAGGCGTGAAGGCTTTTATTTGCGATTGTACAAACGAACTGTGACTTTCAGGTGAATATGCAAGGCTTGAGCGCTGAAGTTTGTTGCCAGTGGCATAGTGAGTAAATGCGTCTTTATACTTGTTTGCGCTACTAGAGCCGTTTGCCCCTTGGTCTTCATAGGCTTTGCCAAGCGCAAAATGCAGGTGAATTTTGTCTTTTACGCTAATATCTTGCTGCTGGGTGCCGCTTAGCATGGTATCAATTTCGGTGGTGGTAAAGGCGTAAGTTTTGGTGTTGGCCAAGCTCCAATAGGCATCTCCGCAGTATGGGTCTGCGCTGTATGCCTGTTGATACGCGGTTACCGAGGCCTTTATGTCGCCTTGGGTTTTATATGCATGCCCTAGAAGCAAATATACATTGGCTTGGGTGTGGCCATTGGCAACTGTGTCTGTGTAAATAGTGATAGCAGCGCTTATATCGCCCACGCCAACTAAGGCGGTTGCTTTGGCGAGTTGATAAAACGTATTTTGTGAGTTTTGCTCGGTAAGGATATTGGCAAGTGCGAGGGCTTTGGCAAATTTGCCTAATTTGCTGTAAATCTTAAACAGCTGATATTTGACCTCTGGCTTTTCGGGGGCTAATTCTACGGCTGTCTCTAAGATAAATTCCGCTTCTGATGTGGCTTTTAAAGCAAGTGCGATGTCGGCTAAAAGCTGTAAGCCAGCTATAGAATGTTTGTTTTCTTGCAAATATTGCCGGCACATAATGTCGGCTTGGGTAATTTTGCCATCGTAGAGCAAGTCGGTGGCCGCTAAAATAGGCTTGGGCAGCGCGCTTAACTGCTTTATTTGGCTTTTGCATAGCTTTGTGGCGCTGCTTTGATTGGCCTGTTGATAAATAGGTAACAAGGCCTGCCATGCCGATAACAGCGCGGGGTTAATTTTGGTGGCTTTGTAAAAATGAATGCTGGCTTGTTTGCCTTGCTTAAGTGTGCGGTAGTTATAACCTAGCTCTTGGAACGCCCTAGAATGCTCAGGGGTAATGACCAGCAGCGTGTTAAGTGCTTCAATGGCGCTTTCATGGCTTTGTTGTAAACGGTAGCCAACGGCCAGCAAATACCAGCACATTGTGAGTGTTTCTTGATCAGTGCTTTTGGCTAATAAGGCCTTAGCGTCTAATTCTGCTTGAGCAAAGTTACCTTGTTGAATATTTTGTTGAATAGCACTTAATGCTTGCGCTGAGGTATTTGCGTTTGCTTGGGTTTCAGTTTGTGGCGTGTTAATTGATGACATAGTGTTAGGTGGCTACCTTAGTTTTTAACGCTGCGATGTTACGGTGTCTATGAATGTATAAATATACATGAAGAAGTTGATGATCATAAGTATCTTTCATATATAAAAAGCCCCTAAAAAGGGGCTTTGTGGTGTTTTACTAAGTGATTGATACGTCGTTTACGCTACCTAGGTAAATACTAGGAGTGCGGGCAACGGTGTTCAACTCTTTAGAAAAAGTCGTACGAGAATCTTACACCGATAGTACGTGGACGGTTGGTGACCACCTTAGGTGTAAACTGCTGATTATCGATATGTAGCACAGCGTTTTCATCAAACAGGTTGTCGATAAACAGCTCAGCTTTCCATTCGTCGTTAGTAATACCGTAAGCTACATTGGCTAACACGTAGCTGTCTTGAATGTAACGCCCGCCTTTGAAGACATCGCCGTTGGTGTCAGTGTAGTTAACGCCTGCAAACACGGGTGCTTCTTGTTGAATACTAAGGCCAGAGCCGGTGCCATATACAAGCTCGGTGGTTTCTTCAAGTATGTAGGCGTCCATGGTCATACTAGCAATACGGTCACCGGTATATACCAGTGAGCCATTTATGTAGCTTGTTAAGCCGTTATCTAGCTCCATGAAGTAGCGCGCTCTTATGTTGCCCGAGAACGAAGCTGAATACGGGAGTTCAGCGCCTACAGGTGGTGCAATGCCGTTTAACTCGGTGTTTATACGCGTAAGTTCAGTGTCTAATAAACTAAACGAGGCGTCTAGTATTAGATTGTCAGTGGCTAGCCAGGTCATGTCACCGTCTATTCCCATAATTTCTGCATCACCTACGTTATCGGTAAATACTAAGAAGCTAATGTTGGTAGGGTCAAACCGTGAGGTTTGTAGGTCGGTTATCTCTGAGTAGAAGGCGGTTGCGTTCATACGGAATACGCCGTCAAAGAAGTCGCCTTTCATGCCTACTTCGTAGTTTTTCAAGGTATCGGTAGTTGAATAAACCGGTATACGGAAACCTTCAAATGCGCCTGCTTGTGAAGCGGCTAAGCCGCCGCCAACACGGTTTGTGACCGGTGGTCTGAAGCCTTCGCTGTAGGTGGCAAAGAACAGCAGATCGCTGGTTGCCTTCCAGTCTATTGAGGCTTTAAAAATGGTATCGTCTACGGTAAGTACGCCTTCGTCATCTAGTAGTGACACGTCTAACTGGCCGCTGGCTATAGCGGCGTTAACGGCTGCTGGATCTTCGCCAACCGCAATAAGTTCATCCGGGTCAAGTGAACCAAATGCGCGTAGTCTTCGTGATACATCAACGGTCGTGGTGGAGCCTTTATAGTCGTCTTTGATTTCATACCAGCGAGCGCCTAAAGTAACCGTTAAATCTTCGGTTATATCGTATTCAGCTTGACCAAATAAAGCGATTTGATCAATACCGTGGCTGATATCATTTACGAAGCCTACCTCTGATTCAAATGGACCGCCGTTGCTGTTGATGCCTTCTTTACCTACTGTTTCACGTGCTAAATCATTGAATTTCTCGGTGTTGGGTATTTTAAACCTACCCACGGTATTTAATTCTTGTGAATCGTAGAATATACCTGCGGTGATGCGCCAGTCTCTTGTTGCGTCAGTGTTCACACGAAATTCATGCGTTATGCGTGAGGTATCGGTTTCTTCTTTATAAAACTTGGTCGGATCTAAGCATTTGTCATCAGCCTGATCAGCGTTGTTATAGCTACACACGTAGTAGGCTGAGAATAGGCCGCCGTTGGTGTAGCCGGTGTAATCTACTAATGAATTAATATCTCGGTTTAATAATCCACCTGTATAAACAAGTTCAAGCTCATTTAAACGGCCGTTTAGTGTCCATGTAGTTAAGCCAAAGGTATCGGTGTTCTCTTCTGGTTGGAAGCGGTTAACGCTTGATGTGCCCTGCAAATTAGGATCGTAGGCAAACACGCCTTCGGTTTCAAGCTGCTGGGCAGTGTGCTGAACTAACACATCCCAATCGCTATTAAATTCATGCGCAATACCAAAACGTACGCCTGAGTATATTGCATCGTTGAAGTCGTCTTCAACTAATGCATCGTTTTGAGGTACAACAACCGGGGTGTTGGCTGGGTCGGCTAAGGCGCCGCCGGAAATTCTACTGATAACAACAGAACTGCCTCTGTAGCCACCTTGGTCTGGGTCATTAAGTACGTTGTCTATCCAACCGCCTTGCCTATCGTTATAAGCGGTTATTCGTACAGCGGTGTTGTCAAACGGTACAAAGTTTAAGAACGCTTCAACTGAGTTGCTCATTTCACCGCCTTTGGTGAAACTAGTGCCAAAATCGAGGCCGCCTGCGAAACCTGCAAAATCAGGCTTTTTAGTGATCATACGCACGGTGCCAGACTGTGAACTGGCGCCAAACAAGGTTCCTTGTGGACCGGGCAACACTTCAACGCGTGAGATGTCTGCAGCATATATGTCAAGGTTTCGACCTTGCATAGACACTGGCTGTTCGTCTAAATAAAACGCTACTGATGGCTGCAAGGCTTGTACGGTAGACACCGCAATGTTAGTTTGCGACGTAGCCGCACCGCGGATGTATATTTCGTTTTGACCAGGGCCTGTGCCTTGAAACACTACGTTAGGTAGAAATTCGACGTAGTCTTGAAAGTTGTCAACGCCTAAGTTTTCAAGAGCATCGCCGCTTAGGGCGCTTACCGTTACGGGTACATCTTGAATAGATTCTGCGCGTTTAGTGGCAGTAACCTCTATGGTTTCAATAACGCGTTTGGTTTGTGGTGTGTCGGCAGTTTGCGCCGTTGCAATGGATGATACGCCTAATGCAGTTATAATTGCATAGCTTAATTTATTGATTTTCAATAGCTTCCCCTAATTAATTAACGAATAACGTACAATCAATGCATAATAGTTAGTGTGCTAAATATTATAATTATACGCTTACGCCACGTAGTGTAGCACATACTTATGTACGGTATGACACATAAACTGCATAAATGATGTAATTATTCATTTACGGACGACTTATTTGGTGTTTATTTAATTTTTTATTAAAATAATCGTGTTTAATACTACGCAATGTACTAAAATCGAAATTGGTTTTAATAAAGGATCACCCCGTGAATAAAGATGCACCAGGTAAGCTAAATAAAGCAGTATTCTATCCAGCGTCGGGGCTCGTTATAAGTTTGCTGTTGTTCACACTTGTTTTCCCCCAGATTTCTGGCTTGTTTTTCAATAACTTACAAACGACTATTGTCGACAACGGTAGCTGGTTTTATGTGTTCGTGGTGGCCGTTGTGCTCGTTTTTACGCTTTACCTTGGGCTGTCGCGTTTTGGTAATGTAAAGCTAGGCCCCGATCATTCTGTGCCTGATTACCCATACTTAAGCTGGCTTTCAATGCTGTTTGCCGCAGGCATGGGCATTGGACTTATGTTTTATGGGGTTGCAGAGCCTTTAATGCATTATTTGGCGCCGCCCACGATGGAAACTGGCACCATACAGGCGGCCCAAGAGGCAATGAAAATGACCTTTTTTCACTGGGGCTTACATGCGTGGGCTATCTATACGATTGTCGCGCTAATTCTGGCGTACTTTAGTTTTAGGCACGATTTGCCGCTTACTCTTCGTTCAGGGCTTTATCCGCTTATTGGCGATAAAATTTATGGCTGGCGCGGTGACTTAGTAGACGTTTTTGCAGTAACGGGTACGCTTTTTGGTGTCGCTACTTCATTGGGCTTAGGGGTATTGCAAATAAGTGCAGGTTTGAATTATTTGTTTGGGTTTTCAACCACCACCATCGCGCAAGTATGTCTTATTATTGGCATAACCTCACTTGCGGTGCTGTCGGTGTGCAGCGGGCTTGATAAAGGGATAAAATTACTCTCTGAGTTTAATATGACGCTGGCGGTGGGTTTGTTGTTGCTAGTATTAGTGCTGGGGCCTACAGTGTTTCTGCTGCAAGCGCTTATGCAAAACACCGGTGCTTATTTGTCGGATATTGTGCGCAATACCTTTAATTTATTCGCCTATCAGAAAACCGATTGGATTGGTGGTTGGACCATCTTTTATTGGGGTTGGTGGTTAGCGTGGGCGCCTTTTGTTGGCTTGTTTATTGCGCGAATTTCACGCGGTCGTACTATTCGCGAGTTCATTTTAGGGGTAATGATAGTGCCAACTATTTTCACCTTAATATGGATGACGATATTTGGTAACACTGCGATAGACATGGTGCTAAACCAAGGCAATGAAATGCTAGGCACCTTGGCCAATGACAACACCCCAGTGGCGCTGTTTTTGTTTTTAGAGCAGTTTCCCTGGTCGAATTTGCTGTCGGGTATGGCGGTGTTAATGATAGTCGTCTTTTTTGTCACCTCATGCGACTCAGGCGCAATGGTAATTGATATGTTGTGCAGCCATGGCAACAATAATACACCCTTGTGGCAGCGAATATACTGGACTGCAGGCGTGGGGGTTATAGCGGCGGTGCTGCTACTATCAGATGGGATTAGTGCGCTTCAAACCATGACCATTGCCAGTGCGCTACCCTTTGCTATTGTACTACTTATTGCAATGGTGGGGCTAATGAAAGCTTTGCGTGTAG
>Ga0306898_1000083_pt1 | contig 40614 bp, 76 predicted proteins | sample AntRauMFilla1564_FD_190424 | JGI IMG/M metagenome (GOLD analysis project Ga0306898, IMG submission 190424) | Saline lake microbial communities from Rauer Islands, Antarctica - Metagenome Filla 1 #564 (v2) (version 2) | ecosystem: Environmental > Aquatic > Non-marine Saline and Alkaline > Saline ...
GCCCTCGTGTTCGCGGGCCGTGGGGCGTCCTGTCAGGGCCAGCTTGCTGCCCTTGGTGATGTAGCTTTCCAGCGCCTCTGCCCGCTTGCCCCACACGCTGCAATCGTACCATGTGCTGTCGCGCTTGTTGCCGCTCTTGTCCTTGCCGTTGTCCACTGCCAGCGAGAAGCCCAGAACCGCATCACCGGAACCTGTGCGGCGTAGAACCGCGTCTTTCCCGACATTGCCCGCAATCATCAATACCTGCATTATGCCATTCCCAACGCTGATTTATACATATCCAAAACCGCCTCGAACTCTGACACTTTGTCAGGGTCGGCAGCGCGCAATTTGATCACAGCTGCAATCGCCGGACCGTCATACCCGCGCCCCTTGGCCTCGGCTAAAACCTCCTTGCGCTGCTCAGCCAGGTCTTTCTTCTCCGCATCGAGCCGCTCGATCCGTTCAACGAAGGCGCGCAATTCGCCCGCCGTTACCGCGTAGCTGGCGTCCTGTGTCTGTGTGTCGGTCATTGGGTGTTCTCCTTGGGGGTGTCGGTAAATCGCTTCGGCCCGCTAAATCCTGCCCGTGCCGCGTAGTCTGCGCTGCGCTTGCGTTCCTCTGCGGTTGGCTTGTTCAGGGGCTTAGAAGCCGTTGCCAGTCGCGGTGCAGCGGCCAGAGCCTTGCCACGTTCGCGCACGATTATAGCCTTGATGTGGCCCTCGTTTGGCACCTTGTTCGGGGCTTCCTGCGTGTGAAGTCGGCAAGCGCCACGCACCTCGCCAACCGGATAATCCGACAACGCTGCCAGCCAGTCCTCACGGATCATCTGGCGCATTCCGGCGTTCATCTGGTCCCACCCGAATTTGTCGTGCTTGCGAACCATCGTTTCCATCACAACGCAGACATTGGCGCGGTGCTTATCTAGCTCGTGCGGCGGCAGCGATTTCGTCAGCAAGGGAACGATGCCGTTCTTGATTTCGATTTCCTGACCCATCTTGGCCTCCTGTGATTGTTCTGAATTGCGGTGGTGTGTCGGGGATTTCATCTGTCCAGCCTCGCTGCCGCAACCAAGGTACTGGACCCCTGCCGTATCCGCGCCCAACGTCAGGATCTCGGTGCATGTTCTCGACGCCGTTGGCGATTTCTGAAACACACGCCCCGGCCTTAATTGCTTTGATGAAAAGAGGCTTGGCTTCGTCCTTTTTGGTCTTTTTCCCGTTGCGATGTGGGAACGCCGCCCAGAAGTCTTCAAAGTGCTTAGAAAGGTCACTTGGCGACAAAGATACTTTAGTATCTTGGTTCATGGATGGTTGACTGGTGGTTTGGGTCCCGCTGGTGGACGCCTTGGGGTCCCGCTGGTGGACTGGTGGGGTCCCGCTGGTGGACTGGTATAAATCTGGACTAGTCCCGCTGGTGGACGCCTTGATGCTTGGAAGCGCCCTAACAGCTTCCAGATTTATCGCATATTCTACGGTCGCGCCGTTGGCACATTTGCGGGTTCCGGTAGGTACTAAAACACCCTCGGAAACGAACTCATTGCAGATTTTAATGACGGTAGAGCGGCCACATTCAATCTCGTCAGCTATGGTTTTTTTGGACGCCCAAACGCCTGACCCATCATCACTGGCGCGGTCCGCCATGTAGGCCAGAACGGCCTTGCGATGGGAACTCCCAGCCTTGCGGGAATAGACAAGGGTAGTCACTTTGTGACTCATGGCGTGACTCTCGCCACTTGCGCGGATTGCCCGCGTAACATATATGGAATCAAAGGTCGTGATCCTTGGGTAGTAGCTTGGGTTTCGACTAGGGCGGGGAATGCTGCGGAAACAGCGCCTCGCCCGATACGTTTTTGGTAGCACGTCAGCGCCATGTTTCCAAGCAAAAACATCAGCTTTTCCCCCGTAAAAACAGGTATTTCAGTCCGCCAGACGCGCGCAAGTCCGCAACCGCAAACCGCACGCCAGAAACGGGTATGCGGTACATCAACGCAATGTCCTCAACGCCGTATCCGGCAGCAATATTCTCGCGCACAATGCAGGCGCGGGTGGATTTGGTCATGGGGGTGGGCATCATGGCTTAGGCACCACTTCAATGCAGACGCAGCCGCCCTTGGCCACATCGCCGCGCAGGATCGTCAGCCCCCACATACTATCATCAACGCCTATCACGTCTGCGATGCCGTCAAGCTGGCTCTTGATGCTGGCAAGCATGTTGTCGAGGTCGCGGCGGCGCATGTCCGGCGGGTGAAATGTAATGCGCAGATGCAATCCCACGTCCATCAGGTGCGGGTAGTACATCTTGGCGGCTTTGCAGGCCCACATAGCATCGTGCCGCGCGGCCTTGCGTATCGGTGCCACGGCTAGGCGATGCACGCGGGCGTTCGGGCTTAGGCGCTTGTCAGGCCATGGGAGGCGTAGGCTGTTCATAGCTGCGCCTCCACACGGTCCTGCGTTGCCGCAATCCAGTCAACATCCAGCCCATAAGCCTCGCGCCACATGTCAGGCTCGCGGTGCAGTGCAATCTTGCTGGTGTCGCGGTCGCCTTGGTGATGCCCCTCACAGAGCGGTATCGCCATGCGGTCCGGCGTCTTGTTGGTGCCGTGTCTGCCGTGAATGACGTGGTGCGCCTGTGTGACGCTGTTTTGCTTCTCTCCGAAGCCGTCACAGATAACGCAAGGCAGTGAGCGCACCGCACGAAGGTAGGGCATGTCGCGGGGATGTTTGGGCTGGCGCTGGCGTAGCTGTTGGTTCATGCTGGCACCTCGTATGGATTAGGTTCACTCCACTGGACCCCTTGGCGGTCGCCGTACTCGGCAATCACGGTGATCAGATCGGCCATTTGGCGAACGGTCAGCTTGGACGTGCGGTAGCCAACGGGAATGGGCGTGCCACTCAACCCCGGCTGCCACTGAATTTCGTGTCCGAGAAAGTCCATGAACGCGGCTTTCCACGTTTCTGTGGTCCACATGCGGCCTTCCGGCTTGGCACGGGACACGTCAGACAACATCGCCCACATGCGGGCATTCTGCTCATTGTTGCGGGTAGCTTCTTTGAATGTCACAATGATGCCCAATGGGGCCTTATCCACAATGGTGTGAGCAAGGCCCCGCTGTTCTGGGCCGCGAATTATGACGGTCTGGCTCATGGCTGCACCCGCGCCTTCAACGCTTCTTTGTGCGCGGCAACATCGGGGTCGTTCTGGTAAAACACGCCAAGGTTCCCCCAGCGTGTCGCAAGGGCATCCCGCCCAACGGTCGCGGCTTCGGTCAGTCGGTTGATGATGATGGCGCGTCCGTGGGCGGTGGTCATTAGTACGCCTCCTTAACCTGCCAGACGCGAACCCCGTCGATGGTGGCTGTCTTGTGGTTCCGGCGCGTGTACTCCTCAATAAACGCGGTCATGGCGTCACGGTCATTCGCGGCAATCCAGTGCAGCGCCTTCTTGTGGTCCTCAATCTCGTATTTCGTGACAGTGCGCAGACCCTTTACGGTGTCTTTGTTCGCAGAGCTTGCGGCCTTCTTGGCGTCGATTGCCTCGCGTTGCAGGCGATCAGCTTCGGCCTGTGCTTCGTAGTTGCTGGCATCGGCGTTAGCAGCCGCGACACGGGCCTCCTCTTCCTTGCGGCGGGCTTCGGCATAGGCGAGACGCTTCTCCTCTTCCTTTTCCGCTGCCAGCGCCTGCTTGAAGTCATTTACCACGGCGGCAAGCCCTTTGAGGCGGCGCTCCACGTCCTCCTCGGTGGGTTTCCAGCGGGCAATCTCTGCTTTCCATGCGTCATTGAGTGGCGCAACGGCACTTGTGCGAGCCTTTGCCAGATCAGACTTGGCAGCGCGCATGTCTTTAATCAGCGCGTCAACGGCTTTCATCTGCGCTTCGGTTTCAACCTTCGTTCCGTCCAGCCAGTTTTCAGCTTCGGAGATAGCATCGGCATAAGGTGCCAGCGCCTCATCAATCGGATCCGGCGGGTTGTTGTGAAGACGGTCTGCGGGTGTCATATCATTCATTGGTCAGGTCCTCTCAATACGGGATTTCATCCCCGCCCAAATCGTCGGACGGGCGGGGATTTTTGGGCATATCGGCTTTCTGAATTGCATCGCGGCGGGTGTTTTTCGCGGCTTCAATTCCGCCAAACAGATCGGCGCTTGCGGCCTTTACCTCGGCAATGGTGTCAAGCTCCTGCGTCCAGCGTTCTTTGAGGTCGTCCAGTGTAGTTGCCTGTGCCAGCTTGCCCTTGATCCGCTTCGTTGCGGCCTGTGCGTCGAAACGGGGTTCCTGCTTCGGTTCTTCAATCGCTTCGGCTTCCGCGTCCGCCGCATCAATCGCGTGAAGGTCGCCCTTGTGCCAAAGGTCCAGAGCCGCGCCGAAACGCATCGCCGCGTTACGCAGAGCATCGCCAATGCGCTCTTTGACAGCGTTTCCGCCCTGCTTGCCGTCCGCATCGCCGTAGCCCAAACGGGTCACGCCGCAAACGGTCAGGCGTATCCACATGCCCCCTGTCGCGTCCAGAACAGGAATGCCCTTTTCGTCTACGGATACGGGTTCCCAGTTCCACTCTGGGTCAGCGTCCAGCAGACGGTCGGTCAGTGCCGCGTGCCCAACGTAGTCAAGGTGAACAACGTCCTTGTGATGCCATGCGCCACACAGATCGCACCGGATGCCCAGCTTGAAGTCTTGGCGCACCTTGTCGGTTTGCGCCTTTGTTGGCTTCGGCAGCTTGGATATCTGGTTGGCGGGGAATGGCAGGCGCAACAGTGCCAGCCCTGTCACGAGTGCCACCTCTACGCGCGTCACGTCTTGCGCTTCTGCGTCCATTGGTGTTCTATCCTGCTTAGTCATTTGATCCTCCATTGATCAGTTGATTGTGGGGCTGGCGCTGTTATCGCTGGCCCCGTTTTAATTGCGGTTCAGCTTGTTCTCGGCGTCGATAACGGCGCATTTCAGCATCCGCAGGCTGGCGCATTTCACGTTGAAACCGCGCTTCGCTGGTCGCCCGCCCTTTGGGGCCAGATCGTCAGCCTGTCTTTGCTGATCGGCCAAGCGCGCCTTGAGTTTAGAGAAAGCCCCTGCGTCCGCTTGTGGGAGGTTGGACACAGGGGACGCCGCGCGCTGGTCAGGGAGGATCGCAGCGGCGGTGTGGGTGTGGGGGGTCATTGTGAGCCGCCTTGCGCCGCGTATGGGGGCTGTGGCAGGGTCAAGGTGCGCAGCGAGGTGTCGAGACCCCGCCGCGCGCATCCACCAACACAAGGGAGATTTGTGATGACAGACGATTCAAACACTGGGGATACCTCCAGCCATGCAATCCTGTGCGGCTTGTGCAATGGCCCGGTAGGCCACCGGATCGAAGGCGACACTGACAGCGATGCCGGTTGCGCCGCTTGCGACAACTGGGCCAGTCTTGATGAGGTCACTAAGATTGCTGGAGAGAGCGTTGTGGACGCAGCCCAGATAAGCCTCAACAGGTCCATGAGGGACGCCGCGAGAGGCAGCAAAGTCATGAGCTTCAAGGGCAAGACTATCAGCAACCAAACGTATCGTTTCGTAACAGACTTTGAGGTCTGAAACGTCGAGGTTCAGGCGGGGTGTGTTAGGGGTCATAGCCCTGCCCTCGCGAAATATTTTTCCGCCTTGGCTTTGAACACAGCATACGCACGCAAGGCTTTGGCGGCGCGCGCCTCATATAAACGCGCGACGATGTAGGCGATTGGCTTCATTTACTGCCCCGATCAAAGAAAACGATTTCCGCGCCAGCGATTGCCGCGACCGCGAAGAAATACTGAATTGCGGCGCTATTTTCGCACCGCAGCCAGTTCGACACTTGGCGTGGTGACACGTCCAGAACGCGGGCGGCTTTGTGTGCCAGTTCATTCTCTGACGGTGATGGAAACGCGCGCCACAGCATGTTGGCGAAGGCTTTGCGGGACGCCTTGATGTTGTCGCCCGCAGTATCTGCAAGATTTTTCATCGGTGCTTTCCTATGTTTCACTTGTGAGGATGAAGCGAGGAAAGAAGACGATTGAATGGGGGCCGCATGGATCATGCTGCGGCCCCTTTGTTTTTATCATCGGAAGGAACTGGGATGAATTTGAAAAGGTGCGATGGATACTCGATCCCCCGCGACGCGCACTCACGTTTTACAATTCGATACCACGCCAACGGGAATTGCTCTGCTGCGATTGCATTGGTGACAGCCGACTTTGACACACCTAGCGAAGTCGCCAAATTCTTCCGGCCTATCGCATTACAGATTTGTTCAATGTTTTTCATACATCAAGACTTAGTACATTATTTATGTACCGTCAACACTCATAAAGAAGATACGTTCACATATTATGTACAAAGGCGATAATAGGCCTCATGGATTATCGAGAAAAAGAGCGCCTCGCGCTGTTTGCAGACATCAGCGAGCGTGCGTCTGCGATCCGCACAAAGGCTGCGCGTAATTATACCGGCCTAAGCCAAGCTGACTTCGGAGAGAAGGGCGGGGTTAAAAAGGCTGCTATCACAAACATAGAGAAAGGGCGTTCGTTCCCATCAAGGCAGTTGATGACCTATCTACATCGAGAGCACCGGATAGACTACAACTTCATCATTCATGGGGGCTTTTCTCAACTGCCTTCCGACGTGCAAGGTCGCCTCTTCCCCTTATTAGAAGCCGTGCACAGTGAATGGGATCAAGAAGCCAGCTTAGATTGATGCCCGCCTTCCCAGTCACACCTAGACATATCCACCATACCTTACACATAGGTCGCCCCCATCTTGCAGCTCCCCATGTTGCTAGTTTGTTCACGTTAACGCAGTCGGTCGGATTCGGTCAAGGGACGCCACAGGATATCAGGCTGTGATTGACTTTATCCAATGGCTGGGCGAACCATCAGCTTATAACTGGATCACTATATCAGGTGTTTTTGTAGGCCTTATGACCGCTATATTTACTGGATATACCGCTGGAACGCAGTGGCTTGACCGCAGAAATCGCGTCGATGTTGAGTGGTTTCATACGTTCAATGAATCCTCAATAAACCTGACATGTCAGATTACAAACAGGACCAAAGGAACAATCGAAGGTGATCGGATTTCGGTCTTCGGTCTTCAATCTAGTATCGCCACCATGGGCGGGCATGAAAAGCACGAGAGCTGGTCACATAATGAATCGCACGTGAGCATCCATATCGCACCCGGCAAGACCGAAACCATCAAGTTCTTGATCGTCGCGGATAAGAGTCACCTTGAACGCGCGGCAGGACGCTACTCTGCTTTGATTGGTTCAAGATTATCAAGATTTCTCTGGCAAGCAATGCAATGGAGGTTTCCCCTTGGTGTCTCTCTTTCGATCCGACTTACGCTTAGAAGAAGATCATCCGTTATGCGGCCCATACGGATCACGCACCGCATTAGGATGAGGGCTGAAATGGCTATGCAAATGGCGCAAAATAGCGATGATAGCGCCGCGACTAAGTAAGATTCCATCATAAGGCATCTCCGATCACACCCGCCCCCGTGGCGGGTTTTTCTTTGCCCTATGTAGCATGTGATTCTGCACGACGCATCAGTAATACATTATTTGTGTACCTTTTTGATTGACGGTACATAATTTATGTACTATAAATCCCTCATAGCCACTCCGGCACATGAGGACGCAGACAATGACCCACACCGAAGCAAAAAGCATCGCCACCGCAGTAGCCGCGACAATAGACGGGTACAGAAGCGACAATATAATCATGGATTTCGTGACAAGCGAAGCCCGCGAAAAGGTTGCCGCTGAAATCCGCGCCGAGATGGGCGGCGGCACAACTGCAAAAGCGGTCGAGCTGCTCGAAGTTAAGTACCCCAACATCATGCAGCGGGTTTGCGATTATGTCGATTTGGGTTTGCTGGGCTGCTTCATCGCATCGCAGAAATCAGCAGCCTAACCCCCACGCGGGGTTAGCGCCCCGCTCCACACCGGAGCAACACAATGACCTACATCGCACCAATCAAGCCCGCCACGGTATCAGACTATTACACAGTCAACGGCTTCTTCTCGCACATCCGCAACGGCGGCTGGGGTAGCCTGACAGACGGTTTTGCCACCCGCGCCGAAGCGGTTGATGCCGTTACGGAGGCCAGCGCGCAGATCAACCATTTCAGCGTGATCCACGTCAACCTCGACGAAGGCACGGCGCGCGACGTGACCGCCGATCTGCTGGCAGAGATTGAGGCGGCTTCGGACGATAGCGACGAATGCCACAGCCACGAATTTCAGCGCCGTGAAGCGCACGAAGCGGGGCATTTCGCATGATCCGCGCCGCCATCGCTGGCCTCGCCGTTATCGCCAGCCTCACCGCCGCTGTTGCTTGGGAAACCGCAATGACAGCCGCCAATCTCGCCGCAATTCAGGAGCAAGCACAATGAACCGCCTCACCATCATCACCCCCGCAGGCATTGCCGCCGGATTGCGCGCTCTGTCCAGCTATGAGATCGAGACGCCCCCGCAGCGTGTGTCTGTGCATAGCCCCGACGTTTATACGCTGCACCCGTCACAGTGGACGACCGCAGACACCCCGCGCGGTGAAGGCCACGATGCCAAGGTGGTGGGGCAATGATCGCGCCGGAGAGGATATGGTGCAAGCCGTCACATGATAGCTGGGGCGCATACGGACACTGGTATCAGGACGCAAAAGGAGGCGGAACTACATACGTCCGAGCAGATATTGCCGTCCGCGCGGACCTTGCCCCGCAATGGCAGGACATAGCAGAACTACCACCCACAATGGAGCGCCACGGCGTATATTGGGTGATTGTCAGCGGCACGGAAAATCACAGCGGTCACACTTGGTCGCGGCGCGTGTCTGGACTGGCAGCCACTGAAAATACGGGCTTCAATGATTGGGATGTCGCCATGATTGCGGAAAAGGATCATCAAGACGCGGGGACATACAAAGTCACGCACTTCATGGCGGTACGCAACCCGCCATTCCCACCGAAGCCGACCCCATGATCCGCCGCATCCTAGCCCTATGGCGCATCTACCGCCGCCCGAAGGCCCCGCGCCGGAAAATCGACAGCTGCATTGAGCACCTGCGCGACCTGCCGACAACCTACGCACCGGACCGCCCGACAAACAGCGGACGGGACCAGCAAATACAGGACCAGCTTGCAAGGGTGCGCAGGATGGACGGAGATACGGGGCAATGATGCCAAGCAAGGACGTGCGCAGCCAAGAGCGCCGCGACATATGGCACGTTTGCAAATTGCTTGCCCTGCTGGCGCTTATCGCTGGCGCGGCTTGGATCACATGGGGCGCGATGCCCACAGAATTGCAAGGACACTGATATGACCCAGACAACAAGCCTAGCCGCCGCGCAGGCCCGCATCATCGAACTTGAGGCGCGTGTGAAGGCGGCGGATGCTTTGGCGCGCCGTATGGAATTGGCTTTGATGGAACTTGACGAGTGTTCTCTTGAATTGACGCAAGAGAATTACAACTGCCCTGATCACAGCGTGGCATTACGCGCCTACCGCGCCACAGGAGAACAGCCATGACGGATATTAGCAAAGCAGAGAAGCTGGCGCGAGCGATGGATAATGTGCGCAGCGGGGGGCGTTCTTTCAATGGTGGGCTTGCCGCGCAGGTGTCGCACGAACTCCGCGCCCTTGCCGCCGAACGTGACACCCTACGCGCCCAGCTTGCCACCGCAGAGGCGCAGATCAAAACGGCATACGCCGCTAACCACGCATCAGACTGTGCTACGCACAATGGCCCTGCCATGCCAGCGGGGGAATGCGATTGCGCCCTGACCCAGCCCACACCCACAGACACAAGCCGCACTGACGCGGCAACGGAGGAATAGACGATGGATAAATCAATGCAGGAAGCGATGGCCATGGACGCGGCTATGGTCGAAAGCATGGGGGCTGGGAAGCAGCCGCTCGCATTTGCTCAAGATGAAGTCTGGATGCAACTTGAAGACGCGATTCTTGGCAAGTGGGATGTGGTAGATGATTACGGCACCGTTCACGGCACTGGACTGACACGGGGCGAAGCGCAGTCCATGCTTGCGGAATTGACCCAATGACCCCCGCACAGACAGACGTAGAGCGCGTGGCGGTAGCTATGGCGTTTGATCGACGCTCGCCCATGGACGAAAGCGATGGCCAGACTGATTTTTGGGCGCATACTTGCGAGCGCACAAAAGAGGATTGGAGAGGGACAGCACGCGCCGCGATAGCCGCCATGCAGCCCAGCGTTGCGGAGGCGGCGAAGGTGTTTCTTGCGGACGAAGACGAATTGACTGATCTCGCGGTCCAGATCGCGCAAAGAAACAATCAGGCGGATGGTAGCAAAATAGGCATACGTCCCGCGCTCATTTCCGCCCTCCGCGCCCTATCCAAGGAGACACCCGATGCGTGATAAGCTGATCGAGATACTGGACCGAGACCGCAAATGGCCGGACGCGCTAGAAACCGCAGACGCCATCCTTGCCGCCCTGCCCGCGATGATCGAGGCGGGGATACCGGAACTCGCGGCGATGGATGAACGCATGGCCGCTGCGATGTGGCGTGCGGAAAGCGTTGACTCCGGCACACCGGCCAGCATCACAAACAGGCGCACGCCAGAAGCCTTTGCCCGCGCGGCGCTGGAGACCCGCGAAAAGTGGCGCAAGCTTGCCCGCGCTGCGCTGGCCGCTATGATGCAGGGGGTGGAGTGATGGCTACTTTCGACGTAAGCGACAGCGATCTGGAAGACGGCCGGTTAGTTACCATCGCCGCTCTTGACGCAGAAACCGCAGCAGAGCGATGGGCCGCTGATTATTGCGCATACCATGCAGAGTATGACGTGGATGAATGCTTTGTCAGAAAATTGGGCAAACCTTGGGTGCGATATTCAATCACCATAGAAAGCCGTCCGACTTTCCACGCATCTAAAGCGAGGACACCCCATGACCGCTAAATCAGAAGCCCCGCCCGTATCCGACACTGCGCATGTGCTATCGGGTCTCGCCCGCGTGAAGGCGGTATTTCAACAGCGCGCGCTTGTGGCGCATGTAACGGAGGGGAAGCCATGAGCCAGCTAATCGCAATCGACGCCAAGGCACTGGACGCTCTGTTTTCGGAGATAGCGCGGGTGCATCAGCGCCTAGACGCGGTGGATATGCGGCCCCGCCCCGAATGGGTCACTGTGGCGGATGCGGCGAAGGCTATGAATGTCACACCAGACACCGTGCGCCGCCGGATCAAGGAAGGTGCATTGCAAGCAAAAGGAACGGGAAAATGCCGCATGGTGAAGCTGGCCTAGTCCAGCCGCTTCGCTATGTCCGCTGCACTCTCGCGGTAATAAGTGTTCATCAAGATGCGCAAGTCCTTGTGGCCGGATATTTTCGCCAGCGTCATAACGTCCACTTTGCGCGACATCATCGTCAGGCCGTAGGCGCGGCCATCATGAAAGTGCAATCCGTCCACTAGCGCCCGCGCCTTTATCTTGCGGAACAGCGCGTCCAGCAATCCGCTATTAATGCCGAACACTGGAGAAAACTCCGGCAACATGCGAAGCAGATCCACAGCGGCGCTGGACAACGGCACATCGCGGGCATGGCCGTTCTTTGTCATAGACAGATGCGCCACCCGCGTTTCTAGATCAATATCATCCCAAGTCAGCCCGACAATCTCGCCAGCCCTCATTGCAGTCTCGCATGAAAACCGGAATGCGTGATATGCGCGGGCGGTGGCTGTTGCCAGATCATTCCCAGCCGCGTGCTGCATCCGTTCCATTTCATCCGCCGTGGGGAGACGGTCACGCGGGCGCGGCTCCGGCGGCATACGAACAGATTCTAGGGGGTTGGTGTGGATTAGCCCCCAGTCCTTGCGGGCGGTGCCGAGTATGGCACTCAACAGGTTCTTTTCGCGCCGTATGGTGCCAGCCGACACGGTACGCGCTCGATCATCGCGCCACGCGGAGAAGTGAGCCGCGCCAAGGTCTTTCAACTGCACCGATGCCAGCGGCCCGCGCTGTAGCCGTTCGATCTGCATAACCTCCCAAGCATGGCCGCGCTTTTGCGGTGATACCTCGCGGGCATATCTTTCCAGCACATCACCGAAGCGCATAGCCGCCGCCAGCTTCTCGCCTTGCAGGATTTTGTATTCCTCGTGCGCCGCCCAGTCTTTCGCCTCTTGTCGGGATGCAAACAGCTTTGACTTGCGGATTCCCCGCCTGTCTATGTGGGCACGCCACCCTTTGCCATGTTTGCGAATCGAAGCCATGCGTGACGGTATGCGCGAAACGTGCGTGAATTGCAGCCGCTTTTTGCGCGCACATAGCGGTGATTTTCCGGCGCTATGTGGTCAGGGTCTATATTTTGCGGGATTTTGCGGCTCATTCACCGTCAAAAGACGGCGCATGTGGTACCCAAGGCCGGAACACAGATATCTATGGATCGCAGTGGCTTGGCGTATCGGTTGCGTGATATATGCGCGAAACCGTCTACATTTTGGCCGCGCACGCCACCGGACAGGGTGCGGACGTGGTGCGGATTAGGGGGTGATCTATTCCACCCATGTATGTGACAGCATTACATTAGATGTCAGTCCCTCACGAGCCAGAACAGACCACACATCACGCTTACTGTGACCCGCTAAGCCTGTGCCTATGGGCGTTAGCATAAAAGACGTATCGTGGTGTTCTGCCGCGTGCTTGATGAATCGCACGATGGCTGCGTCTATCTCCGCGAACGGCAAAGCCTCAAGATTGCGCCCCTTAGTGGGAATTGCATAGGAACTGCCCGTCCTGCCCTCCCCTACACCATATTCCGCACCGTGCTTCATGGCGGCATACTTGGCAGCGCCTTTTCCATGTCTGCCATCTAGGTTCGACCCGAATACAAATATCACGCTGGTCTATCTCCTATGTGTCGCGGGGCTTGGGGTTAGACCAGCGAAGATATGCAAGGCTGGCTGCGTGAATAGCTGACGCTTCGTTTTTACCCACGCCATGATGATCGCTTCCATCGGCAGGGAAAATATCACAGCGCCAAGTCTCGTCTGGGTGATCTTTCAGCCATTCTTTTGGGCCGTCCTGTTTGTATGTTTTGATTCTTGCGTCCACGTTACTCTCCCTTGCGGCTCTTGGCCTGCGTTATGGTGCGCTTGGTGCGCCCGTCTGTGAATGTAATCCCCTGCGTCGAAAATGCTGAGATTAGCTTGGGCGCGCAATTGTCAGGCCCGCCATTCAGATACCGCGAAACGGTCATACGAACCAAGCCAGCCTCACTTGCCAGCTTGGCCGCGTCCCATCCGAGAAGGCCCATCGCGCCCCTGCACAGTTCTGGCGTCATGTTTCATCCTGATACATTTACAGGCTGAATTGCCTTGACTAAATGTAGCATTGTGATACTTTGGGGGCAAGCTAATAATGGAGAGTGACGTGCAAGTGAATAAACGCCTTACAAAGTCAGCTCTACAAGATCTCGTCGATAACGCGATTGATTTCGCAAACCCCGGCGATAACGAGCCATCATACGAGACTGAGGCGGAATCCCGCGCGTTTCATTTCGGGTTGAAGGTCGCATCCGATAACATCGCTGCGCTGATCGTTAAGGCCAGCGCCTAACCAGATAAGCGACTGGCCCGCCCTGCTAAATGATCGAAACAATGGAGAACGAAGATATGGACTACAAGGCAATCGCAGAGTGGGCGACCGGACGCAGCACCGGAGCAAGCGCAACTTGCATCGCGCGGGTGATGATGGGCCTGAAATCAGACGGATCATACCCCTGTGACGGTGGGGACTTTGGGCGGTGTGAGGTGTTGCTTGATGCTGTCCCAAGCCTTCGCGCTGATTTATCGCGCATGGCCGCTGTGAATAAGTATTGGGCGGCGCTTATCCCTCGCTGGAATGAGATAAAGGCGTCAAAGGATCAGTATAAATTGATCCAGTCGATTGTGCGCGGCATTGAGGATATGGACGCCAACCACATTCGTCTCGGCGCTGGTATTTCGATGCGCGTTGGCAGCACGATTACCTAGTCCCCAGCACTCCCCCACCCCCCAACAGGGCGCATAGCCCGAAAGGATAAAACGATGGACCCGCACAGCGACGAATTAGACGGATACTTGTTCAGGCTGTGGTGCCGTGCTGCAAGTTATCCAGAAGGAAGGCCGAGCGTATTGATGCGCTGCATGTCTGAAAACACGCCGAAGACGGGAAACGTCGAGCCTCACCATTACCGTGCGGCTCTTATGTCATATGCAAAAGAGACAGGCGCAAACCTGCCCGAATAACCCCACCCCACAAGAGGCAGAGACGATGCAAACATCTAAGGAAATTGTTGAAAATATCCGCGCCATGACAAAGCCACAGATTGATGTCTTAACGGCTGCGCTTGAAATGGCTGTGTATGCGATTAGTGGCTTCACGGTTCACTATCATCTAAAAAGTCCCAGCGGCAAGCAAAGGGCTTGGGCAATACGTGAACTGCGCAGGCGCTCCCCCAAACAAAAAAGCCCGCCACCTGATTAACAGGGGCGGGCAAGTGGTGTGTGCTACAGGCAAACGTTGCACAGCTAGAAACTGAAATATGGACCTTTCATCGGTTGTGTTATCGGCTGGCCCCGCCGTGGGGATTGTGAACCGTCAAGGATTGCTTGTCAGTTCAAACATCGCGGCCCTTTTCGCAGCGCACGGATGCAAACACGACCACCGCCCCAAGATCGCCCGCCACGCTCAACAGGACGCCCTCCACAGGGGCAAGCAGATCGCGGCAAGCCATCGGGTGCAGGTAAGGCCCGCGCACGTCACGGCGGCACTCTGCGTCTGTGGCGCTGGTTTGCAGGCATAGCACGGATATGAGCATCCACATCAGCGGGTGACCATGAATGCAACTGGGGGATATGGGATCGCGACGGGGAAAAGGCGCTGAATCCAACTGCATCGAGGCACCTCAACAACCTGATAAACAGCGGGCCCCTCGGCTATGCGCAGGGGCACGGGCACGTCAAACTCAAACACAATCGGGCCAAGGTCAGCACCGGGCGCGGCGCTTAATACGCGCGTTGTGAGATTGGTGACTACATTGTCGCTGTCGATTATGGACCGCCGGATGTTTACATCGCAGGACCGGACCAGATCGGCGGACAGCCGATAAACAAGACTGTCACCTGATCCGAACGGTTCCGCCAAAACCTCTGAACTGATGTTCGTGGCAGTGCCCTGCGTATAGTGCAGCGCAGGTAGACCAAGCCAGATCACAAAAACAAACAGAGCGCTGCAAAGTGCCAAGAGATTGCGCGTCATGGCGCAACCCCCAGCCATGACGCGACCCAAGGCGCTATTGAACCAATCGCAGTAAGGACGGCAATCAACAGCACTATGTCTTTCCCGTGGCTACGGGCCTTCTCTTTTCGTCTGACGCTCTCGATGTGCATTGTGACCATCTGCTCCAGAACCTTCCGGCGGGATTTATCGTCAAGGTGCGTTTGCGGCTGCTCGAACCATGTCTGTATGCAGGCCAGCAGCGCCTTGGCGTCATTGTCATTTGTCATTCGTTACGCCTCACGTGGGGTAAAATTCGGGCCGCTGATATTACGCGCGGCCCGACTTTGATGGGTTAAAGGCGAAGCCGCCGCATTTGCTCCATGACATACCGCTCGGCAATACGGTCGAGAACGGTGTCCCCCGGCACTAGCGCACGGATTGCATCTGGCACGGATCGCTTCGCGTATGCGATGGCGCTGGCCTTCACGGTATCCGCACCAGCCCCCACGCCGTCTGTCATACCAGATTGAACGCCCGTCAAAATCGCAGAGTGCAGGGCGCGCATATGCTTTTCCTCAATGCGGACGCCGGTGGCGGCTTGGAACGCGCCCGATGCACGGTTGAGGATGAAAGTAAGAGCCGCACCCAGCAAGGCCAGTATGGCAGTTTGCAGGGCTTCGTTTGTCAGCAAGTCAGTAAGAAAATCCACAGTAAATCCTTTCGGTTATTTGTTGGCGTCATAGGTAGCAAGGATCGCGCGGAGGCCTTCCATCGCAGGCACGGCAGGGTTGACCCACTCCGTACTGACAGCCGCGATAGACGGTTCACCAGCACGGCTCTTGACCACGCCAGCCCACCACACGCCCACATCAAAGCCGGGACACTGTGTGGCCGCATAGGGCATGTCGCGGTGGCCCTGAACCTTTGCGTTTGGAAAGCGCACCAGCAATTCGCGGATCAGGGCAATCTGCGCCTTGATTTGTGCAGGCGTGCGGTTATCAACACCCACGTTTATGGCTGCGCGGGTAACACCCCCCTCAACACAAATTCCGATTGAGTTTGAGTTGGATCCCTTGCAGTGCGCCCCGACTTCAAACTTGCCGGGTTGTGACATATCGCGACCAGTCTCAACCATGCCATCTTTTCGGATGAAGTAGTGATAGCCGATCTTACGAAAACCGCGATTGCGGTGCATCAAGTCAATATCAGCGGCGGTAAAGTCGCTTTCGATCGGCGTGGCGCTGTAGTGCTGCACGATGTAGCGCACGCGGCTGTCTGGCTGGTAGCTCATTTATCCATCCCCCTCAAAATCGTTTTAATATCGCTGCCGATCTCATCAAGCCGCCTGTCCATCCGGTCGCGGCTATCCTTGGCGGCTTCCATGTCCTCTTTGCGTTGTGACCAAAGCCGTTTAACCTCGGCTGCGTTGGATATGCTGCGCGCCTCAAGCCGGATCAGCCACGCAACGCCTGCCATTGCTGCGGCAATTATGGCCCAGAACTCTTTGATAACGTCCATCAGCGCGCCCCCTTATACATAATCACTGCGAGACGCGACTTATCGCATCAATGACAGGGGCCATATCTTCGCCCGTCCAGAAGTCTTTGGCGAGCATTTGCGTCAAGTGTTCTACGTTGCGCGATATAAGAGTTTCATCATCAGCGTATTTTTCAGGATCAGCCAATGCCGCAGTAATAACCCCCACGCTATCAAGCATAGCGGAATAGTGCTGTGAGATTTGCTCTTGCGTTATATCGTTTTCCATTGTTACGCCTCCAGCGATGTAATGCGGGCTTCAAGGGCTTCGATGATCTTTTGTTGGTCTTTGATAGCGTTAACCATAACGGCGATCAAAGACTGGTCTGTCATGCGCAGTTTATCAGGGTCTTCGTTGTCCACGATAACAGGGCTTTCACCTTCAAGCGCAAGTATGTCTTGCGCCAGAAAACCATAGCGGGCTTCACCGTGGCCTACAGTATCCTCGCGGTTTTCTTTGTAGCGGAATGATTTAGGTTCAAGCGCCTTCACAAAGTCCAGACCATGCGGCACAGGCGCTATATCGGTCTTGTCTCTGGCGTCAGAAACCACGGTCCACGCAACTTGAATATAAGCGTTTGTTACCGATGTCGAACCCATGCAAAATCGGTTGTCTTGGGTTGTTGGGTTAAATACTGGCGCATATGTTCCGGCGGAATTGATTGGGCCAATACCGACGTTGCCGCTTCCCGTGGTGATGCTAGTTAGTGCAGATAGCCCAATCGCGGTGTTACTATTGCCTGTTGTGTTGCTAAATAAAGCGTTCCAGCCACTTGCGGTATTTTGGATACCTGTAGTGGTGCTATATAGTGCGTTTCGCCCAATCGCGGTATTTTTAACTCCTGTAGTGTTGCTCAGCAGTGTATCGCGCCCGCTTGCGGTGTTATCGCTGCCTGTGGTGTTGCCAGTTAGTGCAAACCTCCCAAACGCGGTGTTACTGCTACCTGTTGTGTTGCTAAATAGTGCAGATCGCCCAGTCGCGGTATTTAGGCCGCCAGTTGTGTTGCCGGATAGTGCAAACCGCCCACTTGCGGTGTTTTGGATACCTGTAGTATTGGCGGATAGCGCATCGCGCCCAATCATTGTGTTCTCGTCGGAATTACCAGCCCCACGTCCAATGGTTACTCCATTAACATCAATATCATTTACAAAATCAAACGCGGTGAATGTGTTGTCGTCCAAATAATCCCCAAACCCGTTTATGTCACTGACAAATGTAGGCAATGCAGCAAGCAGTGCGTCGGATTTTGTTGAAAAGGTATCAGGGTCTATGCGTGACGGCGCGGCGGGTAGCGTGTTGATTGTTGGTGCTGGCATTAGATCAGTCCTTCGACTTCAATGGACGCGTCGGAAAGCGTCGGGGATGAAAGGATAATATCAAAGCGGCGATAATAGCCGTAAATTGTTGCGCCGTAACTTGTGTCTTCAGACCCGAGCCAAACTAGCGGCGTTGTTCTAAATCCTGCAAGCGTGTTTTGAATGCGGCGCGTGTCGGTTGTTACTATTTTGACGTCATAATCAACAAGCTGCGAAAACGCCCTTTCAACGATTATGGCGTTTCCGAATGCGTCACGCTCTTTCCGGGAATAGTCTTCAATTGAAACTGTGGAGCCAAAAACAGTGACGCCAAGCGTGTTGACGCGGCCCAAAACCACCTGCCCGACCTTAGCCGTTGATCCCGTCTTTGTGATTGTTATTGTTGTTTCTGCCGTGCCATATGGAGGGATGTCAGTTGCCACCATCTCTTTAGCTGTCATGCCAACTGGGGCGAAGAAATAGTCAGACCAGTTTGTGATGCCCGTATTATCAATGAGCGGATACGTTTTGTCATAAACCAGCCCGTCGGTATCATCTGTTACCTCGATTCGCACCGTTGCAGCATCGAGGTTAAACAGCGCAATCGAATTTAACCCCATGCTCCCGTGGTCAATTCTGTATGTGATTACATCAGCGCGCTCGGCTTGATCGCTCAACAGCTTATCGAAAGCACGGTATCGGTTTGTTGCGCCAAGAAGCAACCATTTGAGGGGCGTTATGTCCGGTTGATTGCCCATGTTTGAGCCAGCAATACTTTCATAGCGTTTGTTTTCGTATATAACCCTTGCCGCTGCCGCGTATGTGGTCCCCACAAGCCAATCGTCATGGTCATCCTCAACGATATTAGACGCAATGAGGTTCGTTTCAGTGATTGAAATTGGCGGTATAATTCTCATTTTATGCGACCCTTACTGGCGGTGTGCCTTCTATATCGTGTTTCCGGTCAAGGTCGCTAATTCGCTTGGTGAATTTAACAAGCGAGACCATGACGCGGCGCAATTCTGCAATCTCTGTGCGCATTGCCATGCTAGACGAATTGTCAGACCCGCCGAGCATCGCTTTTGTTTTCGGTGCGCTATAAATTTGTGACGGGCCTGTGACCTCAAGCTCTGGCCCGTTTTCTCCGACAAGCCGCACCCCTCCAGAGTGCATCCCGCCACTGGCAAAAGCTGGCACGTTTTGCGTCTTCATCCAGTCGGTCCAGCCCGCATTAACGGACGCGGAACCAGCGTTGCCAGCAGACAACCAAAGCATCTGATCTGCCGCGATTGAACCAGCAGCTCGCAGCGCGCTTTCGACTTGCAGCCTCAAAGCATTGGTGCCCTTTGCGGCTCCGTCTGCCCACTTCAGGGACACGCCAAGCGACTTTGATAGCCCGTACAGATCGGAGAAACTTGCCTCGAACGCGCCTTCGCCCTTCCAGCCTGTCGGGCTGGTGTACTTGGCTTTGGCATTGTAATCGGTGCCAGCTAACGCACTGGCTAAAGCAACGCTTTTCAGTTGATCTTGTGCCGCGAGGGTGTTTGCGCGCATTTCGTCTGTCAGGGCCAAGAGGCTGGCCCGCAAGCCGCTCATAGGGACGCTGATATTCGTTTGCGTTGTCGCACCGAACCACGTTGAGAAGCTGCCGGACGGGTCGAAAGAAAACGATCCGCCAAGGTTTAGATTCCCCGCCGTTGATCCGGTCACTGCGTTCAGGAGGGTAAGCTGTTGCGTGGACAGTTTAGAGGTGTCCACATTGCCGATGATGGTTTTCGTGTTGGACACGTTGCCCATGCTAAAGAGCTTCCAATCGTCGGCAGTCATGTCCTTAAAGCCGACGTTGCCTTGGATTGTCTTTGTGATTGCTGCCGACTGCATGGTGAGCAATTCGCGCTGTTCTGCCGTCAGACTGGACCCGTAGGCCGCAAGGATCGTGATCGCCCGCATTGCCGTGGTGTTGGCGTCCAGAATGATAGACTTCATGGCATCCGGCAGGCCAGTGGATAGGACCGCACTGACGTTCACCGCGAAATTGCCTTGCTGTGTAAGCAGCACGCGGCGCGCCCAATCCGGCATAGTCGCAGACAGTGCCGCCTGAATAGATGCGGTGTATGCCCCTACGTCTCCGAAAACGATTTTGCGAATATCCGCGCTAATTGCAGACCCCATCGCAACCTGCACCGCCACGTTGTACATGCTGGCACTCCCCAGCGCCAAACGTTTCGCAGCCTCGCTAACGTTTGCCCCCAGCACCACATTTACAGTGCGCAACAGTTCAGACGATCCCGCAAGGCCCAGCCGCATTGTGTCGGCGTCTAGCTTGGAGCCGACCAGTAGATTTACCGTTTTGGCAAGCGCGCTCGATGTTGTGACTGCAATCCAGCGCGTCCACGGGTCCAGTTTGTCCACGGCAACCGTTTTCAGGGTGCTGATATGCTCGGACGTACCAGTGAGCGCCAGCCAGCGCAGATCAGGCGTCAGGCCATCGGCACGCACGATATAGTCGATGTTCGCTGTGATACCCGTGGCGGCGTTGTTCAGAAGTGTGCGGAGTGCCGCCGGAATTTTAGCATCCGCAATCAGGTCAACCGTGACCGCCAGCCGCTCTTTCAAAAACGCATAGTTGATCATTTCCGCAGCGGCGATTGCGCTTTCCAGCGCGCCAAGCTGCCCGCTGAGGCCGTCCAGATCGGACGGTGACAACGGGTTGCCGCTGTTGATTGCATCCCGCACGGTGCCCAGCAATTCGACCTGCTGGCCCAGCAAACCAGCGACCACATCGTGCCGCGCGCCCTCGATATCGGACACGCCAGACACCTTTTGCAGATCCCCAAGCACACGCGCCTCGGCCCGCGCCATTTCAAGCGATGTGCGCGCGGTGGCCCGCGTGTTGTCCAACAGGGTGCGCGCCGCTGTGGTCAGGTCGCCAGCGGCCTCGTTATCCCCGCCAATGGCCGAAGCCAGCAACGTCTGGAAACGCATTTCAGCAAACGCACGCGCCTGCCCGCCCGACACCAGCGCCGAAGCCGTGCCGCGCATGTCCGCTATAAAGCCGCGCAACGTCTCTGCCGTGCGATACCACAGCGCCGCCGCTTGCTCATTGGCGCGCATGGCATTGCTCGTGTCGCCAATAATCGCGTCAATCATACCCGTGACGTTCACGCCCATAGCCGCAATAGCTGCTGTGAAATTCATCACCGCAGGCAGTGTTTGATCAAGCGCGCCCGACATAGACACCAGCGCCACATACATCTTGCGCCCGCCCTCGGTGGATACGTCAAGCGCATCCACCATCTGGCGAAACTCTGCACGGGATTTAGGCATGGCGATGTTGAGCGCGTCAAACTGTTCACCGATCTGGCGCTGCGCAGTCGCAAACCGCTCTGCGTCGCTATAAAACCCCTGATAATAGGCAGTGCTGATCGCGCTGAAATTATCCAAACCACCTGCAAGATCAACGATCTCGGCAGCGGCACGGCCACTCGCCAAAGACAAGGCGAAAGCACTTCGCCCCAACGTGTCAAATGTCTGGTTTACGGCACCGAGTGAGCTGGACAGCTTAATCAGCTCTTCATACATGCCGCTGTTGTCAAAGCTCTCTTTGCCACCCAGGGCAATCAAGCCGAACAATGATTTGCTGGCAGTAGTGACTTTATCACCGACCCCCAAAATCATCGCGGCCATTTCGTCGCCAAGTCCTTCCAGCGCCTCGGCAATCGCGGCCTGCTTCCCAGCTTCATCAAGGCCTTTCAGCGAGACGCTAAACTGGTGCGAAAATCCGTCAAAAGCATCAGCGGCAAAGCCCAGCTGTGCAGCAGCGGTCACTACACTGCCCTGAATTGCGTCTGTTGCAGCGATAAGAGGGCTGGCCTCTTTGTCGGACAGGTCGGTGTAACTGGTTCCCGTCTTTTTGCTCAGACCCCAGAACCGCTTGGTTTCAGTTTTGCTGAAAGACTGCACAAGGGTATCCATGCCGTCGATTGTAAACCGCAGGCCCGCGTCCAGCTCTTTCGTCTTCTTCTTGAAAAACGAAAAAACAGCCGCCACAGCCGCCAACGGCAAGGCAACGGCACCTATTGCAGCACCGAACCCAGCAAGGCCAGTTGTAGCGCCGCTTAGAGCCGTACCGATCGCACCAATGCCACCGGACAAGCCGCCACCGGTGATCCCCGCGAGTACGCTTGATGCGCCTCCCAGAATGCCGCCCGCGCCGCCCCATGTGCCTAAAAGTGAGCTAAAGCCCTTCGACAAGCCGCCAAGGATGCCGCCAGCACCACCCGGTGCGCCTGCGATTTGGCCCGCCGCCGCTGGCCCGCCGGACAAGCCAAAGCCAATCATAATTTTGTTCTTAATCGCAGCTGCCGCCATCTGCTTGAGGGTATTTTTGAATATGTCGATAAGCCCAGACATGCCGCCCTTGAACCCGTCGATCATGTAATCAACCATAGAGCCAAAGCCCTGAGCGAGCGTTTGGTCTGCGGTTTGCACAGCTTGGTTTGCGGTATCGGTGATCTGCGAGACAAGCGCGCCTGTCTGGCTTTCGATGCCGAGGACCATGCCTTCGACAGTATGCTCGCCAACCTTCATCATCTTGCGCGAAGGCGACCGAATTTGAAGCGCATCCCGCGCGGCCTTATCGACGGCATCAGCAACAGACTTTGCGGCGGCAATAGCTGCGCTCTTGCGCGAAAGGATGCCCTGAATAAATCCGTCGATTGCGTCCTTGCCGTGCTGTGGCGTGCGTGTGGCCCATCCAGCAAGGGCTATGTTAGCCTCGTTCACCATGCCGGAAACAGACGTGAGAACGCGGGAGACCTCGCCCTCTAGCGCGGTGATTTTGGGCTGTGCGCTGGCAATCGCCGCGCTTAATTCATTTACGCTTTGCAGATCAGCTTTAACCGCCGCCGCTGTCTGCGCCGCATCACCGCCGCCAAACATGTCGCCAATCGAAAAACCGTCAAACCAATCGGGCCTGATATCGCCCCATGAGAAGTCAAACAGTCCGCCAAACCATTCTTTCATCGCGGTGAAGTTGATGTTCGGGAACATGTCACCAATCGAGAAGCTGGCGACCCAATCCGGCATTTGGATACCCGCTGTCATCCAGTCGAAAAATTCGGTAAATTCGGCTTGTACGCGCGTCATGTCACCTTGCAAAAGACCGACAATAGCGCCTGTGATTGTCTCAAGACCGCGCGCAACGCCTTCAAGAACAAGGCCAATTCCTTGCCCAGCATATCCGGCCATGATCCCCATGAAGCGACCGACTTCACCGAATACACTCGCCTCGTTTGCCGCGTTAGAAGAGAAGAGCGCAGAAAGTTCGTTGCCGATTTCCTTGACGTTATCAAGTATCGGCCCGACTTGCGCCCATGCGTCCGCAAGGCTTTCGCGCACGGGGTCGATTGTTTCCTTGAACCCGTCAAACATCGCGAAGAAATAATCTGTAACCGCCCCTTTGGCAAAAGTCCCAAACGCAGCCACGGCGTCATAAACCGCGCGCATTGACGTTTCAAGCTGGTCAAGGGTCGCTGTGTCTACGCTTTCGGGCATAATTGAGCGCCAGTCGAAATCAGGCCATGTGAGATTGCCCCACCAGTCGGCAAACACCGCAACAGCCGCCTTGGCCGATACCCACGCGCCTGCGAAGTCGCCTGCAATGACCTGCGAAACCGCACTGGTCGCCAGATCAAATGCGGGGGCAAGATCCGCAAACGCGCCCTTGATGCCCGACCATGCGGCCTTGGCCATATCCACCGCGCCTATCATCGCGCCTGTAATAGCCGGGAACCGCTCGCGCAGGCTGTCCCAATTTGTGAACAGGTATGTCGCGGCCACAGACGCAGCGACACCAGCCGCGATGAATGGAAACGCCAGCGCGCCTGCCGCAACAGCCACAGCGCCAAGGCCAGCGGCCAACATGCCCAGCCCGTCCCACTCCATGAGTGCCTGTGCCGCCGCCGCAATCTTCTCAACCGGAATAGCATCTGCGAAGTATTGCGCCGCGTCTGCCGCCTTTTCCATCACGGGAACAAGCACTGTAAGCAGGGCATCCCCCACGCCAAGTTGCAGATCCGCAAATCGCGATTGCACCACCTTCAGGCGCTGGTTCATATCCTCGGACATTTTGCCGAACGCGGTTCCGGTTGCGCCCGCCTTGCTCGCCATATCGCCAAGGATAGCGTTCATGTCAGCGCCAGCGGTGCCAGCCAGTGCCAGTGCAATCTTGGTCGCCTCTGTGCTACCGAACAGTGTGCGCATAGCATCAGCGCCGCCGCCTGTGGCTTCCACGGCGTCCGCCATGAATTGCGCGAAGCCCTTTGTCTCCAAAGCAGCCGAATTGAACTCTAGGCCAAGGGATTCCGCAAGGTCACTGGCCTGTTTGCTTGGCCCGATAATTGAGGTCAGCGCCGCATTTATGCCGGTGACGCTCTCGGACGTGTTGATGCCGCCTTTTGTGAGTGCAGCCGTAGCTGCCGCCACTTCGTCAAAGCTAAGGCCCAGTTTTTGCGCCAGCGGCAAAACCGACCCCAATGCCCCCGCCAATTCAGGGATCGTGGTCACGCCAGCACGTACCGCAACAAACAGCGCGTCTGACGCATCCGCCGCGCTTAGGCCGCTGTCTGCATAGACGTTTGTGGCGCTGGTCAGGATGCCAACAGCAGAAGCCACATCCGTGACGCCCGCGATTGCCAGCTTGTTCGCGCTTTCCAGCAACGCCGCAGCCTCCGCACCAGCCGCCGCACCACCCGACACCGCCTGATAGTATGCCTGCGCTTGTTGCGTTGCAGACGTACCGAATTGCTTGGCGAAATTGCGCGTGGCTGTCTCAGCCGCTTTCATCTGCGCTGGCGTGCCTTCGATCAGCGTAGAAACTTCGGACATGGCCGCGCCGTATTCGCGCGCCTGCCGGATGCCGCCGGATGCCCATGAAATAGCCCCCAGAGCGGCAAGAGCGCCGCCCACCAGCTTTGCCGCCGTACCAATGCCACCCATGGCCTTGCTGGTCCGCTTTTCGGTGCGCTCGCCTTCGCCTGTCAGGTTGCGCAAATCGCCACGCGCTGCGCGCAGTCCCGACGTGTTTGCAGATAGCACAAGCTCGGCGAACGATTGCGACATGTAGCGTATCCTTGTGCGTGCGCCGAACCCGCCCTATCTTGAGCGTGAACCAACGGAGATAATTATGAAAAAGATTGCCTTGGCGATGGCGATAGCTGGCACGCTTGCGAGCGGTGCGGCTTACGCCGGAAACCCGTTAAACATTCGCCCCACAGCTTGGAGTGACGAGGACGATAGTCGATGGATGTCAATGGTAGGACGTGATGGCATGATGCCGTCTTTTCTTGCCTTTTGCGTCAATTACAGAAACGGTAAGGCGGGCCGTGATGCGTTGCGTAAAGAGGATTTCACAGAGTACGAAACTGTATTCAGACAAATGAGCCTAACCGATGGAGATATTAAACTGCTACGTTCAAGAAACGGGTCTTTTGGCATTGGGCAAACATTCATGGGCCTGACGTGTTCGCTGGGCTATGTGCCGCGCGTCAATAAGTCGTTCTACGAAGGCGCAGGGCATAGGTGGCAGGCTGTTCTGCCCAACCGCTTTGTTTACCTGACGGGAGACGGAGAGGCTGATAATATGCGGGTCCACGCTTGGAATTAAGACACCCCGCTAACGGGATGCCTTGCCGCCCATGCCCGCCTTGATCTTCTCGGAGACGATACGCCGCTCTAAGGCTATGCCGGGGTCATCGTCGCGGTCATCGTAGGCTGGGGCGACAGCCATCGCCTCTTTGCCATGATGATGCCCGTCGATGTAGGCGTTTGACATGGTGCGTATCAGACGGGCTTCGTCTGGCTCTAGGCTCAGCCCTAGCTGCCGATCCATGGCGTCAATCTCCAGCCACGAATGGGCGCGCAGATTGCCCATGCCGTCCGCATCACACCATCCCAGATCATGCGCCAACCATCCGACGAAGTATTCGCCCGTGTCGATATCCGGCAGGCCGTTGGGAACGTCCTCTTTGGCGTAGAGTGCCGCGCGGCTGGCTTTCCAATCATCCGGCTTGGAATGAAGGAACCCCATTTGCCGCGCGTAGAGGATTAGGCGGTTTCGCCACCCTTGCGCCAGTTGGCTTTGTTCGCCAAAAAAGCGTCAATCCCCGCGTGCAGCCATTCCGCCTTCGTCAGCAGTTCAATCGCAGCTTCGGGAGTGTACTCCAGCAACTCCTCTTTGCCATCAGGCTTGCCGCTGGGAATGTGCGTCACGTTGCGCCATCCGTTCAGCATCTCGGCGTAGAATTTGGCGTTGGATGCCGTGACCTTGGCCGCGCGGTCTGCGATTTCATCCTCGGAATAGTCCTGAATGGTCCGCTCTTTCTTGCCCTTTGGCTTGAGGGCGTCGAGCCGTTTTGCCTGCCGGATGCCAGCGCGCTGACCTGCGGGGCTATCCGTGCCGAGAAAGTCCATCTCGATTGGCTGGCCTTCGTGGTACAGCGCTTCGCCGTCATATTCGACGTGGTAGGTTGCTGGCTTTTCAGCATCGCGGGCGGGGTTGATACGTGCAAAACTCATTGTGTTATCCTTCGTGGTTTGGTTGGTTTGTGGCGCGCAGGGTTCAAACCACATCCCCCGCGCGCCTTACCCGCCGAAGCGGATTACGATGCGGGGATAACCACCCAATCAGTCGTGACGCGCATGGATGCAGCCGCATTGACGATATCGTCCACGCCGCTGACATTCGGCATGAAGGTCATGACCAGAGCGCGCGCCCAGTATTCGGTGCCGTCCTGCAAGGTGATGCAGATCGAATACGGATCATCGCTGATCAGCGCGGCCTGCATCAGAATTTGGCCTGCATCGGCGGGGTCCAGCGCCATGGAAGGCGCGATGGTGCCGTTGTTGTAGCTGCCTTTGCCGTACTTGGTCATACGGTCGGCAAGGGGGTTGTGCGTCACTTCTGCATATTCGCGGCCAAAGAAGTCGCCAATGTTGGTCACTTCACCGACGACAACGCCAGTGAGTGCGCCGTATCCCGATGCGTCGAATGTCGCGGGCGCGGTTGCTACGATGGACAGGGATGCGCCTGCCGCTGTTTGGTAAGCCATAGTGATTTCCTTTCAGGAAGTGGGATGCGCCATCGGGCGCGGGTGTCCGGGCAGGCCGGATTACTTGGCGGGGGAAAGGCCGTTGCGGAATTCCACAATGACTTCGCCGTCAACTTCGGTGCTGTCGTGTACGATGCCTTCGTAGGCAGTGCCGCCCACGTTGATTTGCAGCTTTTTGCCTTTGTCCGGCACATCGCCTTTGATGATTGCTGCGGGGAAGCGTTTTCCGTCGCGGGGGATGCGGATCAGGCGCGCTTTGACGGGCTTTGGGATCGGCTTTGGGGCCGCTGGCGCGGGGGTATTTTCGGGCATGGTGTTTCCTTTGGGGTTAGATGGCGATGTAGTCGCACTGAACGGCAACGCGCCAGTCAGGGCCATCTCGCATCGCGGGCAGGATATTCGGCGCGTCCAGTATCGTCACCTTGCCGCTGGCGTCCGTGAGTTGCAGCGCCTTCGGGAAGTGTGCCGCGATGTTGTCTGCAATCGTTTCCGCTGGTCCGGCGAACTGGTCCAGATCGGCTACAACCGTGACCTGCATAAACCCGCGCGATGATGTTTCGCCTGCGCCGTTGATGCTTGGCGTCCGCCGCGATACCCGCACCATCTGCACCGCAAGATATGGCCGCTGCATCGTCTCCGGCTTGTCTTGGTTCTCGTACAGGATCGGATAGGCGGGTGTCATGGTTTTCAGGCGGGCGCGGAGAACGCGGGATATGTCGGCTTCTTGCATTACTGTACCTCTTTAACGCGCGCCGCCACGAACTCGGGGAACTTGCGAGCGTTGACCCCGACAAAGTGGCGACCGGGCATCTTGCTAGTGCCTGTTTCAACTGCGAGACTGTGCGGCGCGGTCCATGCGAACTTAAGCGTGTCGCCAATGTCAAAACCCGCGATTGCCACGGTGTAGCTGTCTGCGCCGGGTGTGCCGTTGCTGGTCAGGCTATTGATAAGCTCGGCTTCGGCCACGGGGATTTTGCCTTCCTCGAACGTGCCGCCTTTGGTTATGCCGACCGATGGCGTCATAACCGCTTCCATCACGTCTTGGATGGCTTCGCTTGCCACGTATTTCAGCTTCTTGACTGTCAGCCGCTCAATGTTGGCAAGCTGTGCAGTGAAAGATCGGCTCATGGTTTACTCCTTCGGCAGCTTAACGCGATGGATAGCCACGCACCTGCACCCGATTGAGTGAGCCGCGCCGCCCGCCGGATCGTGCGGGTACTTCATGCGCGCGCCATCGGGGAAGTTGAACGTCTCGCCAAGCTGAATGACTTGACCATCCATTGAAACGTGATCGTCGCGCGGGTTGACGCTAAGGTTATGCTGCCAGCGCACTGTGACGCTCTCCACCTGCCCGCTTTCGAGCATCTGCGTGTATGCCTCGCCACGCCCCGCCGCTTGGCTGGTGAAAGCCTCGTTGCGCGCCACCACCTTGCCACGGTTGCCCGTTGCCTTAGCGGTGTAGGCATTTGTAACACGGTCCACATCGGCCTGTGCCAGCGCCTTGCCGTCCTTGATCGCCTTGCGCACCATCGCGTCAAAACGCCTGTCACTCTCGACATATCGCGGCGAACTGCCCTCGAAATACTCGCCAATGCGCGCCGGATCACCCAACATGCTGCGGATATTGATTGCGCGGTCTGTCTGCGGACCTGTAAGCCCCAGCACGCCCCCTACCCGCTTATTTCCCACCCTACGTCCCGCCAAGTCGCGGGCAACGCCTGTGAGCGCCCTATTTGACGCCAGCCCGTCCACAATGACCTTGCGCGCCGCCGTGATTGCATCGTCGCTGATATTCGTGACCAGCCGCGCCGCCTGTTCTGTCGCCAACGCAACAGCGCGGGGGTGGCTCCCATCGAAGCCGAACCGCCCCGCCAAGCCTTTTGGAAGATCGGCAGTGACCGCCAATCCCCCGCCAATGAACGCATCCTGAATTGCGCGTTGCAACGGATACATCACGCCGCTGTCGATCTTAAACAGCGCCGCCGCCGCTTCGATGTTGCCCGCCTCTAGCAACCGGATCAGCGCCGCCGTGTCTATGCCTGCGCTGGCCTTTGCCATGGCTTCGGTGAAGGCTTTACGGATAGCTGCGGTTTGCTGGCGTAGCAGGCTCTCTACGCGGCGCTGTTGGGGTGTCTTTGCCATGATCTACCGCCACGCGCTTAGGCCGCACGGATGCGGCGTTTCGTTGAATTGTCGGGGTGGTTAGTCTTGCGCGGCTAGGGCCATCACATAGCCCAGCAAAAACGCCGCTTCTATCTGTCGATCATCAGCCGCGAAGTCCTGCGCGGGCCTATCGCATGTTATGCGGGCCAATGCGGGCAGTCCTATCGCTATCTGGTGTCGCACATACCATTGCTGCGATATTGATGCCAGTGAAGCTATTTCAGCCTGTGTGGGCGGGTTAATCGGCAACCATGATCCTATGCGTGATCTCAACGCCCATGAATATCAGCGTCTCAACGCTTTCGACTTGCTTGAACGTGCCTTTGACAGGCGCATCAGACTTAGCCGCGTTTACTGACACATAATCAGCCTTCGTCGGTTTAACACCCAGCGCGCCCATTGTCAGCACGGTTTTCGTCACGCCGATCAGCGTCCCAGCCGCGTCCCTGACATGCACAGGCTTGGGAACCACCAGAATATCCGTATCCGTTGGCGTGGTATCAACCGGCACATCGGGATCTGTTTGCACCGCCCCAGCTTGCCGCAACACGCAGGGGGTGCCTGCGCTTGCAATGCCGTCCGCTGCGTCCTGTGCCGCTTGGCGTGCCTCTGCGCTCACGACCGCAACAGCGCCTTGGTCGCGCCGCCAACATAGCGCCGCATCAATCCTTCAATCCGCGTGCTTTTGAGAACCTGCGAACCGCCCTTGCGGCCCGTAAATTCCCAGCGCAGATCGCCAACGCCTGTCAGCACTTTATCGCCCGCATCGCTGTAGGTTTTGGAGAACACGCCAGCCGTTGCCAGTTCAAGCCGCGCCGCCTCATAGATTGCCGCCTCCACATTATCTGGCAGGGGGTCCACATAGGCAGGCAGGAAGTTTGCGACATACTCCGCATCGATGTAGTCACCGCCGCGCACAAGCGCCGCCTCTGCGTCTACGTCCGGTGCAGCCGTGGGGGCGTTATCACCCCGCGCCGTGGCATATGCTCTGAAGGCTGCAAGGTCAGTCATTACAGTGCCGTAAAAATGGCCGCTTTGACCATCCCGCGCTTGTCATCAAGGCTGGTGCCTTTGGGAAAGTCTACGCCATGTGCTTTTGCCAAATCATGCAGATCAGCTTTGCCCATAGCGTCAACCGCCTCTGGTGTGAACTCTTCGGGGGCGGCTGGTACTGTCGCGCCCATTGCCTGCGCTGTGTAGCGCGCCTGCATGTCTAGCTGTTGCTTGATGTTCATGGGGGTTTCCTTCCCTCGAATTTGACCCACTCAGGGTATGTGGCTGAATTAAATCTACTGTAGCATCCCGAAGCGGACATGCCGTAAGCCTTCGCCACCTTTGACAGGCTGTCATATGCGATGCCTTCAACCGTGTAGGTCGGGCCGCAACTTAACCTTTCTACTGACAGAACCACCTCTGGATCGTCAGGATATTTGTAGTATCGGCGCTTTGCAGTACCGTGTTCAATTCCAATCTCCCGACACCACTCTGCAAGCGTTTGCGCTTTCCCGTTGTGCGTTAGGATAATATTATTGCGCTTGTTGTTGCCTTGCTCGGTTACTGTCGCCCATTTGCAATTCTCAGGCCAATAGCCTTTGTCGTTGTTAATCCGGTCAATCTGGTGGTGCTTGCTGGGTGGTTCGCCCATGTCAGCATAGAATGCTTCAAAGCTGTTTTCCCAATCTGGCGACATATCAATGCCGCGCCCTCCATAGTAAGAAAACCGCTCGTCACTTTCATTAAGAACTCGGGACTTGATACCCGACCATGTCATGTAGGCTTTTGTTGGCGTTTTGCCTCGGGTTTGACCGTGTGTGCTTTTGTGTTTCGACTTCCATTTGCTTGCGCACTCGTTACACCATCGAGTGTTGCCCCTTCTCAGGTTTCCGCCATCAACAATATTCTCGCCGCCGCAAACGCACCTGCAAACCCAATGGCTGCGCTTGCGTCCTGACTTGCTGTGCTTGTACGTCTGTTCAACGGCAGTGAGCTTGCCAAACCTATCGCCCACTTTAATCGGTAGTCCGCCCATAATGGCCCCCTATGTTAGAGGGCCATTATATCCGTTAGTCATGCTTTACGCAAGCTACCCATTTGTTACCAAAGCGCAGAGCGGCACGAGACGCCGATCAATGACGCGGTTCCAGTTTGCGGCAAGACGAAGCTGCGCCAATGTGGCGTTGCCCTTTGTCAGAGTTGTGCTGGTGAACTGCGTGCCGAACGGGTGGATCACCCACGACTTACGCTCCCAGAGGGTTTCAACGCCAGCGCCGTTACCTTTGTCTTCATCGCGTGAAAGAGCCACAGGAACCTTGGGGCTGCGTTCGCCAAATCCGATCAGGCCTGTGCCAAACAGGTAGCTGGTATAGGTTGCGGCTGCGTCTGTGCCGCCTGTGCCAGCGGCGGGCGTCATGGGAAGACTGTCGTCAATCACCACACGGCGACCAAGGAATGACGGGATAGTCATCTGGCCGTTGCTGTCTGCCAGATACTCGATATCGTCATTGTCCACCATCCTTTGCGCCACAACGGAATGCACGGCAAACACCGCGTAATCGTCATAGTGGTCGCCAGAGGTGAACGCCGCTGCGGTAAAGGCGGCGCGACTAAACAGGGTGCCAGCGCCAACGGCGGCGTTTGTGGCCGCTGCGATGTTGTTTACCATGTCGCCATCGTCGTTTGCGATGTTGTCAGCAATGACGCCCTGCACCGTTGCAATGGTGCGAGACTGCCACTGGCGCTGCCAATAAGTGCCGAAACGATTGCGAACGTGCTGCATTGGGTCGGAACCCGCAAGCTCACCCGTAAGGTCTGCTGACGAATAGCCTTGGTTTGGGCTTGCCATGCGCGCGATTTGCGTGCCTGTGGTGACTTTGGCGGGGGTCGCAACATCAGCCGGATCGTCGGTGCCGTAGTTCGGCTCATCGGATGCGTCCAAGTCTTTCCAGAATGGCAATTCGGCAATCTGCCCGCCTTCGGAAAAGAAACCCGCCAGCGCGGGGTTTGCGACTGCAATACCGCTCTCGAAAAACGCGGTCTTTTCAGGGCCGTTTACTGCCGTGTAAGAGGAATAGACCTCTGGCACGAATACATCGGAGATTTGTGTGGTAGCCATGGGCTATCCTTTCGTTATGTGCCGACTAACTGTCGGAATGTTTCGGGATCGCTGTGGAAAAGCGCCGTGCGCTCTTTGTCGCCCATCTTTGCGAATGTCTCCGCATTGACCGGGCCAGAACCGTTCTTGCCACCTTTTGCGCCGCCGCCCGCTGGGGGCTGCACGAAGCCTTTGCCCTTGTCAGCGGCCCATAGCTTTACAAACTCAGCAATAGGACGCGGCCCCATTGCGCCTTCCATCACCGGACCGCCGTTTTCATCTACGCTTACCTTGTTGGAAAGCATAAGGCGCGCGGCCTCCAGATAAAGCGGGTCAGTCACGCCAGCGCCAGCAAGTGCATCAGTCAGATCGCGGTCGATAGCGTTCTTGAGCGCCTTGGCGTTAGCATCCGCTGCCTTTTGTGTAAGGTCCGAGATTTGGGCCTCATACTTTTTACGCTCTGCAATTAACGCGGCTTCGTCTGCCTTCCCGTCTTTGAGTTTTGCCCACTTTTCAGCGTCAAAATCTTCGGGGAAATCTTTGGCGAGTGCCTTGGCTGCATCGCGCTCGGAACGAGCCGCATCGCGGTCGGTCTTGGTGGCTGCGTAGGCATTGCGAAGCGCTGTGACTTCGGGGTGATTATCTACGCCTTCGATCTGCAAAACGAACTTGCCATCGGTTTCGGCATAGAATGGCTTTACGGCATCATCGACGCCTGTGAGGTCGGTCAGAACAGTTTTAAGCACATCGTGCTCCTATGTTTGGGGGTGCGCATCGCGCAAGGTTACGGGGTCTCGCCCCGAATTTCGCCGCCCTCAATGAGAGCGTATTCTTCGTCAAAGTCGCGTTCTTGGCTGGCAATGCCGCCCGCCTGAATGCGCTCGTAGTATGTCTCTTGCGATAGCCCGCCGTTTTCCACCAGCGAGAACAGCGCAACGGCGTCCTGTGGCGTTAGGGTGGCGTCCAGCAAGTCCTTTGGCGCTGTCACTGTGATGGCTTTAATCACCGCGTCAGACTGCCCCAGCATCCGCGCGATGTTGCGCAGGGACGCTTCCAGCAATGAACAAGACGATTGCGCCACCGTCTTTAGGTTCGCTGTCTCAGACCGGAACCGCATCTTTCGCGCCGTGCCGGATTCGTTGGCCTGTGCCGATTGCTCAAAGAGCCGCGCGCCTGCCTGAATTGCCACTGTGCGATTGTCTTGAATCGCCTCTAGGTGCTTTTCAATGCCAGAGCATGAAGGCGATACGTATTTCAGATCAGGCGTTGTGTTATCATCGCCCATCATTTCATGCACGACACCCGCGCCAACTGCGGTAGGTGCTGGCCCGTTGATTGCAACAAGCGTTTCCTGCCCGCTCATGTAAAGCTGCAAGCGGTAATCTGCGGAAAGCTGGTACATAGCCAGAGCCGCGCGCGCGATGCCAATCATCGGGGGGCTTTCCATATCCGGCCCCATGTCCTTTGCAGATGCGACTGCAAACGGGATAGCGTCCAGCGCCCCGCCGCCTAGCCGTGTGGGTGTCACGTCCGTTTCGCCGTCCGACTTGTGCAGGGTTGCCATGTAAACGCCATCGACAAGCTGCAAAACGCGGTACTTCTCTTGCTGCGCCCAAGCGAAGCCGTCGCGCACCATTTCGCTTTCGTTCAACACGAAAAAGCCAACGTCCCAGTTGATAATGGTATCGCCGCGATAGCCTGCAAGGAATGGATCGCCGCCCGCCTCCGGCGCGTCTGCAAGAACGCCGTAGCGCCCTGACACAAGCAAGTTGCGCGTGATGTTCTTGTGAAAGTCGTTGAGCGTAATGCCCTCGCCGTCCACATTCTCGAACAGGTATTCCATGTTGCTTGGCAGCTCTATGGCGATTTCGTCTGCATGGATGATCCCGACCATCGCACCAACGGATGACGCCATGATGTCAGGAAACTGCGCGCGGGCCTTGTACGCGCCGTATGCGCCAAGCCCCTGATCAGCGTGACCAGCATAGCCCGAAGGCATGGGCAGATAGGTCGCGCCGCGCTGCTTGATGTCGCCCTCGCCTTGGTAGGCGTCATAGCACAGCCGCCAATCGTCCAGCATCTGGCGCGTCATTTGTGGGTGTGTTGAGCTAACGGCCATTTAGTACAATCCTTTGACCGTTGTTGTTGTGGTTTTGGCTTGGCGCACAGATATCGCATTGAACGCCTGCGCAGTGCTGTCCGCATCGTCGTCGTGGCCCTTATCAGGCGGGAAATTCTCAAGCTCACTCAACCAACGCTCATTCCAAGCGCCACGAATAATCTTGACGTTGCCCGCCTCCGCTTGCGCAGAGAATGGCGAAAACCGTGTGACCTTATCGCCTGTCACTGTGCTGGATCGCACGTTGTAGCCCGCAAGCATCTTAGTCAGCGTTGCGACCTGCGCTTTTCCAGCCTGTCCGGGGTCTTGCGGTAAGTCGATTTGCACTGCCCTGCCATCGTCCGAGGCGGTGTTCTTTATCATCCGTTCAACCCCGTTTGGGCTTAAGCGGTCATATGCGTGATCTAGGACGTAGTAGGTGCCGCCTGCATCAACGCCCATCTTTGTGCCGCATGTCCAGTCAGGATCATTTTCGCCGCTTTCAGGCGTTGCGGCTAAATCCCAGCCCCGCGCAATACGAAGGCCAGCGGGCGCGGCGTCAACCACCTCAACCCATGCCCGTTTGAAATACAGCCCAGCGGACGGCCTGATCTTCCAGTTGCCACCTAAGAGCCGCTCCCTATCAACACGGGTCAGCGACATAAGGTTGGCCATATAGCCGGGGTCCGCTGCCATAAGCGCCTTGTTGTCCGTCAGGCTTGCCGCCACGAAAGTAACCGACTTAGGCGGTATCGGGATCGGATCGCCGTTTTCCCCCGGCATTGTGTATTCCGCCAATCCATCGGGACTGTCTGCCCAGCGAATTGTATCGCCAATGCGAACAAACCAGCGCAAAACGCCAGACCGTTCGGGAATGGAAAGCCCTGTGCTTTGGTCAATCCACCACGCGATAAACTCCGCCACCCAGCTATCTGCGTCAGGGTTGCATGTCGCACGGATATAGGGGCGAACTCCGCACATAGAGCGGTTGCGCGAAAGCATGTACCAAAACTGCTTGGCGCTAAAATGGGTTAATTCGTCATAGCATATCAGCGGTATCTGTGCGCCCTGATAGCTAAACGCAGTCTTGTCGTGTTCGAGGTGGGCAAACGTGACCCCCGCCCCGCTTGGGAACGTCCATTGCAGCGTATGCGACTTAGGAGACCCGCCAATCGCGGGATATAGCTTTTCGCTTTCATCCCACAAGCCGCCCTCATTGCGGATCTGCGTTGTGTTGCGGCGAAAGAATACCGCCCCAAATTCAGGGTTGCCAATGTGCCGTAATGGCTCAAGCAACAGCGCCCAGCTTTTACCGCCACCCGCCGCGCCGCCGTAGATCGCGATATCGGCTGAACTCGCAAGATAATTTTCCTGCGGCCCCGCCTGTGCTCTAATTGGCTCCGTCACGGCCATTGTCTGGCAATTCGTAAATAGCCACCGCAGACTGTGGCGTCATGCTGCCATCCGTAGACTTCAGATCGACCGATGTTAGCTTTGCGTGGACATAAGGCGCGGCCTTGTGCGCTGCGTCTACCCGCTCGTGCTGTTCAACCGTTTCATCACGCATAACAGACAGCAGATAGTCCAGCGGTGTCAGACCGCTTTCAATAACCGCCTCGCGCTGTTCTTGCGTTGCCTTGTTAGCTGCACCGGGCTTGCGACCAGCGCCATCACGCTTGCCACCTCGTGCCATGCTATGATTTCCTTTGATTTTATTTCATTCCCCACGCTCACAATTCGCACCAAAGAAACCTAAACAGCCACCTTAGACTGGGAAGTTGACTGCCTGTGTGTCGCGGCCTCTAATCTCTCTGGATTTAGCGTCGTATGCCCTTGCGGCCTCGATTTCATCTTTGAACGCGCCTAGGTGCAGACGAACACCCTTTGTTTGTATCTTTGCGTCCCAAGTCCCGAATTTTGTCTTCATAACACCTAGGTAATGGCTGCTCCCGCCCTTAGAAGCCGCCAACGCCTGAAGCGCGCTAAGCCTAAGCATGCAGCCACGATTGCTCATGTTTTGCTTTGAGGTCGCAAGCCTTAGATTAATTAGGCGGTTATCAGACTTATTTCGGTTGATGTGGTCAACCTGATGGGGAGGCCATGAGTTATTTTCCATAGCCATAATCACACGGTGCGCCTTCAGGACGCGATGGCATATAGTTCCAGTTAAGTACCCTCGATTGATTGTGGTAAATGTTTCCTTGCCACTGAACCTTATCATCCAATCTACCCACCTTTGCTCAGTGGTAAACCATGATTGATCTCGGTCACGCCAAAACAGTTTTCCTGTCTTAGGTTCGTATTTCAAAAGTTGACGAAGTACCTCTGGTGAGGGTAAGGGCTTATTAGCCATGACGCGATCTCCTTACGATCCGTTTGGTTAGGGCCTCGCAGTGGTACAAACACTGTTTGAGGCCCGTTTATCTTATCACAATCAGCAATTAATCTCAAACCATTTCGCTGTGGTGTTGGTTGAGCGGGCGATGGACTTGAACCAATTCGCGGGGTTACAGCCCGCTACCGACTTGCGCCGCGTTTCCACCCGGCAAGGTGCTTTCCGCGCTCATTGCGATACACCTGCGTGATGTAGCGGATGAAAGCGGGTGCTTTTGTCGTGTTGGTGCGCAAGCCCGCCGCGCTCGTGTGAATGCGTATCCGCTCTGGACCCGTTCACTTGCCGTAAGCCCCGCTTATAGGGCGGCAAGATCAGCGTTCGCCGACTTGCCCTAGTTACGCACTCACATAAAAGCGGCTTAGAATGTGGTGGCATTGTTCGCCGCGCTATCTCGCTCTCATTTCCAATGCCTTACCCCTTGTTGACAGGGGCGTGAATCAAAAAGCGCCAGCGGTTGCCCGCAGACGCAAATCGTTTACGATTGTAAGGTGCGCTAAATAATCCCGCATGTCAACCACCCATTGCAAGGGCCAGCCTGTCGAGCGCAGCGCATAGATGCCGCTTGCCCGCATCATGTGCCGGACCGCGATACTGGCGCAGGTGCGCAATGGCCCTGCCTTCCTCCACAACGCACGCAAGGATTGCTTCATCACCCTTGGCAATACGGCGGGACACGGCATGATAGCGCGATACCCTGTCGATCTGGATTGCCACCTGTGCATCTGGCTTGCTGGTGCTGTCTACGCGAACGGCAGTGTAGTCTGTGCCTTTGGCGCGCTGAACCATAGACCATGCGTCACGCAGCGCCTCTCCTGCCGTGTAACCCTTATCTGTTATCCATCCGCGCTGGTGGTAGACTTCGAGCATATCCACCCGCCGCACGCCTTTCACGCCGTTGGGGTTGATCGTCTCGCCTGTGTCTGGATCTACATCGCCCCGCTGCTCTGTCACCAGTTGCGCGCGGTTTGCCTGACCCATTGCGCCTTGATCCCACTTGGGGTGCGCCAGCGACACCTTGACCTTCGGCTTGGCTTTGGCGTGGGTGCCGTTTTTCAGCTTTGGCGCTGCTTTGGCGCTGGCGTATGTTGCCGCTGTCTCGATTGCCTTGCTCATATTCCTGTAGCCTTATGCCTGTGTTTCGTGGTGGGGGCTGGTTTTAGCCCCGCCTGTGCGCTTCATGGGGTTGTGGGCGGCATGGGGTGCTTGCGTCACGCCTTGCCCCCTACATGCCAATGACCGCAAACCGCGCATTGATACGCGTCCAATTTCGCTCCCTTGGCCTGCTGTTTCCGCGCCAGTGCGTTGGCCTCATCGCGGGGGAATTCCTGCTTGCCTTGGCAGTGAGCCGCGACAACTACGCGCTGGAACATCATTTCAGCGCCTCACGCGCCGTCTTTGCCATCCTGCACACCGTTGCGTTTGCAGACGGGGTTTCCATACGGACAATGGCCCCTAATCCAGCCCACGCCCTGTTTCGTTCACCGCAGATTGCTACGTGTGCCTTGCGGTATTCGTGAGCGATGGCAATCATCTCCACCAACTTCCCGCCGCTGATCCGGTCAGCCAGCTTCATGCGCCAATTCATACCCGCACTCCCTGCTCAATATTCGCCCTGACCATCCGAAACGCCTCCATCTTTGCGGCTTCCGGCTTGTAGCCCGCGCTCAAGAGCCGCTTGGTGTGATGGCTCAACTGCGTTTTCAGGTTTGCCCCCATTTTGCGCAGCGCCGCTTTGGTGGGCTTCTTCGGCGGCTTTGGCTTTGGTGGCCTGACCTGCCGTGGCTTGGTTTGTGACTTGCGCGGCTGTCGCACCCTTTTTGGCGCGTCTGCAAACGTGACGCCGTAGGTTTTCGCCATGCGGGCGATGGTGGATTTATCAACATCAGCACGGCGGGCCGCTTCGTTGATCCATAGGCCCTGATCCGCAAACCCTTGCAGCCATGCGCGGCATATCTCGAATTGAGCCGCGCGCATTTCTTCGTATGTCATCTCGATGCCCTCACTTGCGCGTACTGGATCGCCTTTCCGATTGTGTCGCGGCGTATCCCCGTGATTTCAGACAGCATCGAAGGCCCGCAATTTGATTGATCCCGCATAAACAGAAGGCAGTCACCGCGTACTCTGGACATTCTTGGGCTGCGGTCCTGTATGTTGCAAATATCTATCTTTCGCACGCTGTTACGCTGGCAGAATAGGGACAGCGCCCTGCGCGCTTTGTTGATATCGCCCGCTGGACTTGTTGGTGTGTACATGCGCTGCGATATCGGGAGGATAAGCTGGCACTGTGGACGCGGTGCTGGTGGTTTGGCTATCCTCATGTCCCCGCGCCAGTCCTCGCACGGCTGCAATTCCGGCGCGGCCTGTGGCTGCATAGGGCGCATGATCGGCGCGCGGCCTAGCGTGTCTGTGTGGTGCGTCATTGTGCGTAGTCCTCCAGCTTGAAGCCCATGGCGATGGCATGGCGCTCTAGGTGTATTGCGGGGTATCCGGCGCGGGTGATGTGCGCGGCCATCGCAGCGGCTAGGCGGGCGTGATCAATCATTAGCGTTTGCCTCCTTTGCGGCTTTGATCGCGGCGGCTGCGTATCCGATTTTCAGCAACCATGCCTCGCTGTGCCCGTCACGCAGTAGCTTGGCGCAGTATGCGACTTGGGATTGTTGGGCGGGCGTCATGTGCGCTGCCCCTGCTGTGGTGGTGTCCACGGGATGCCGTTGCGCAGAAGGAAGTTGCTGAGATTGCCCAGCGTCATGCCGAGGCGTTGCGCTGCCTGCGTCTTGGTGCGGCCCGCGTCACGGTGCCGTGCAACTTCCTCTGCGCGGTAAAGCGCAAAGGTGTCGTGCATTTCGGCCCATGTGGTTTCCTGCGGTGGGAAAATCATCAGATGCGCCATTCGGGGGCGGTGTCTTTCCGCGTTTTGTAGGTGGTCAGGTTCTCTTTCTGCGTCCCCCACATTAGATTTTCGGGACGGTTGTTGTGCGCGTCCTCGTCAATGTGGATCACAACGGCCTTTTCAAACGGCTTTGGCCCGTGAAACGCCTCGCATACGAGCTGGTGAACCTTGCGGGGCGATTGCCTCACAAAGCCACCGCCTTCACGCCGCAACATAATATGCCTGTATGTGTGCTTTGCTGTTTTTTTCTCACTGGCGATTTGACCGAAACGCGGCTTAGGAAGGTATACCCGAAACCCTCCGTGTTTCATCGGCGCATATCGCGGGGGTTGCAGAACTCGCCCCATATTTGACGCCAGCACACCCGCCTCAGAAGGGACGGGCAACCAAACCTCCCCCGCAAGTGATGAATGATCTTGTGAATCGGCAAGCGATTGCGCTACCTGTCCTGTGGACATAATTGGCCCTCCAACGGCTGTTGTGTCTACGGTGAACGGGGGCGCTTCCAACACTTCCCGTTCACCACGATTTACCATTAAGTACATGTTTTTACAACTTAAAACAGTATAGAATCGTCTAGGTCGCGGCCTGCGTTAGGATTGCCGCCGCCACCACCCTGCCCGCCGTATCCGCCGCCTTGGTCATAGCCCCCGCCGGATTGCCCGCCGCTGTTGCCGCCGCCTGAATTGTCCGAGCCGCCGCCCATGAACGTCAGCTCATTCACGGAAATGCCCATGTAGACCTTGCCCTCGTGTTCGCGGGCCGTGGGGCGTCCTGTCAGGGCCAGCTTGCTGCCCTTGGTGATGTAGCTTTCCAGCGCCTCTG
>Ga0306898_1000084_pt1 | contig 40567 bp, 66 predicted proteins | sample AntRauMFilla1564_FD_190424 | JGI IMG/M metagenome (GOLD analysis project Ga0306898, IMG submission 190424) | Saline lake microbial communities from Rauer Islands, Antarctica - Metagenome Filla 1 #564 (v2) (version 2) | ecosystem: Environmental > Aquatic > Non-marine Saline and Alkaline > Saline ...
CGTTGTGGGGTCTTTCCCTCCTGTCACCGCCTGCCACCCGTCAGGATTTGCGGTTCTACCTTTTGCCATGGTGGCTTGGGCCATTCCTAGCGTGGATTAAGTCCGGCCATGCTTTGTCTATCCGTCTCAGGAGAGTTGCCACGCAGCAACCTTGAAACAGGGCGGGCCATGACAGCCCGCCCTGTGATCCGTTACGCGCCTGGCATACCGCCGCCCGTTGCAGGTGCCATATAACCGCCGTAGCTAGTAGGGGATGTAGTCTCCCCACTTGGCATACTGGTCTGCGGCGTCGGCATTCCAGAACCGTTTCCCACCGGTGCCTGTGCCGGTGCGGGCATACCTGACGGTGCGGGCATACCTGACGGGGCCGGTGCAGAACCGCCCGGCAGTTGAGGGGTCTGGGTCATGCCTGCGGGCATATACGCGCCCGGTCCTGCGCCAAGCTGTTGCTCCAGTGATGGGCCGCCGGCAATCTCCGGGCCGAAACCGACAAGGCAAACCGTCTGGGGGTTCAGATAAACCCCTGCGGTGTGGTCCATGTTGCCATTGGCAGATGTCGAGAACGGCACTGTGACATAATACCCTCGCTTGATTTCGCTGGGGTCGCAATAGGTCGGCACAGCACCCTGATATTTGGCCGATGCAATGGGTAGCGTGGTCGAAAACTTGACAACCCAGCATCCTTTACCGTGCTTCCAGCGTAGTTCCTGCTGGCCGGTTGTGGGGTTGGCGCGCATTTCATCGCCGTCCGCAATTTTCCAGCTAAATGCCGTGGCGGCCAGCCCCATGTTGATCTGGGCCATAATGTGTGGGGACTGCCCATATCCGGCCTGCGCCGCCTTGAACATCAAGCTGAGCATTTCATTCATGCCGGGGGCGTTCTTTTCAATCGCCACGGCGAACCAGAACGATTGTTTGTCCTCTGGGATTGGGCGGTTATTGGCATCGGTGGTCTGCTTGGTCCACGGATCGCCCGAGATAAGGCGTCCGACTGGTGAATTTCCGTATTCTGTGTGGCGTGACATTATTTTGCGCTCCTGTTGAGTTGCCGGGCCAGGGTGTCCTGATCCAGCGGGGCCAGCTTGTGGCCGGTGGTTGGTCGTTCGGTAATAATAGATAATTGCGCCTCGGTCAAGCCCGCAAGTTTAAGGTCGCCAACATTCATCGGCACGGTCTTGGTCGCATCTTTACCAGTCAGTGCCTTGATGGCTGCGGGTGATGCTTTGACGCGCGTGTTACCCAACCGGGGCAGAATGCACCACCCTGGCAGACGTTCGCCACGCTTGGCCCGCGCCTCTGCTTCAACCTCGGTGGCCTTTGCCGCTGCGCTGATAATTTCCAACGCGTTGCGGTAAAAATGCAATGCCTGAGACATTTCTGCCGGGGTCCGGTCGCGGTGGCCGGTCATCTCGGCAATGGCCAGAGCCGTGGCGGTTGTCTGTTGCAGCGCCACGCAACCCACCGCCCCGTCACAATACAGGCAGTGATCGCCTGGCGTGGCGATGGGGTCAGGCTTGTAACATTCCTCTGCGCGCTGGATGATCCATGCGGCATTGGCGCGGATCTGATCGGGCGTCCAGTCGATCCAACGGCGCGGGCCGTCTTGGTGAAAGCCGCGCGGCTGGTAAATCTCGGTGCGGATCGTGCGGACCGGGCCGGGCGGGGCAATCAAGATCGCAGCAGCATAGATAATCAATTGCGGCGCATCAGGTGCCACCAGCCGGAAGCCGTATTTCAGATCACGCACGGTCAGCACGCCGTCCGCCAGCGTTACGCAATCGGGCGTGCCTGCAATTGTGGGCGAAAGCGTGACGTGTTCCTCCACCCACATTTTACCGCCATCCGCGCGGCAGATTTCGGCATAATCCTGCATATGGCCGATCATGGTAGCGTCGACTTCCCATCCGTTTTCATGGGTCATGCCGACCGCCACCGGCAGGTCTCCGGTCAGCAGCAACTCGGCCACCCATGCCGCACACGTGCCTTCCCGCGCGGCGTCACTGGTCGGTTGCGGTCCGGCGCGGCTGGCAAACAATGGCGCGGCGGAGCATTTCGTCCAGCGGTGGGCGGCGCTGGGGAGGGTTTTAATTGTCATTGGCGTGTGTCTCCCAGTGCTGCACGAGCAACACCTCGTGAGCTTGAACAGTTGCTGCACTTATGTACGACGCTCAACGCCGCCCGCAGCCGTTTGTTTTCTGCCGCCAGTTCGGTCGCAATGCGGTGCAGGTCGGGGGCGGCGGCGATCAGTTGTGCATTTGCATAGTTTGGAGGTTCCCCTTCTGTTGGGTAGTAATCGCGTGCATCTCCAAAGGTGCAAACTGAGGTTTCTCCGCTGTAAAAGCCGCCCATCCAATCACCTTTAACAGGGTCAAGTTTCCACGTCCCCGGCGTAAATTCCGTCAGGCTGGCCAGCAGTTTGTCGTCGTCTGTCATCTTCATATCTCCCCTGTCATATGTAAAAGGCGGACTGTTGCGGCCCGCCCGGTGTGGATCATGCGCTCATAGCGTGCCGGACGCATCCGTCATGGTCATCGCCGTTGTCCACAGCGTCCATGTAATGCCAGAGCCGGGCGATGCTGGTCTGGTTGGTTTCCAGATCGTCATAGCCAATAGACAGGGCTGCATAGATCGCATCGTATTCGGCGGGCAGGCCATCAGGGTCAGCCATTTTCGCCATGAACCGTTCCGCCATTGTCTTATAGTTGATCGGGGCGGGTGGTGTTGCCGGAGCGGCGCTGGCCGGTTGCGGCATGGGCATCCCCTGCGGTGCGGCTGGCGCTGGTGCATCATTGCCGGTAGCGGCTGCAATGGCCGCATCATACGCCTCTTTCTGACCGCGCTTGGCACGCCACGATCCGTCAGCGTTCTTGCTGGCCGGCGTGCTGTGGATGGTGTCGTCATGGGCCATACCGTGGCAGTCTGTCTCGGGCTGTGCCGGTGCCGTCTCGGGCTGTGCCGGTGCCGTCTCGGGCTGTGCCGGTGCCGTCTCGGGCTGTGCCGGTGCCGTCTCGGGCTGGGCAGTGTCAGGCTGGGCAGTGGTGCCAAGCAAGAGGGCAATCGTGGCGCATTCCTGGGCGTTGTGGGGGTCAAAGGTAATCTGCATGGTATTTCTCCGGTTTGGGTTGTTATTTTTTAAGAATTTGAGCGATGATCGGCAGATCCGCTTCGCGGACGTGCCACTTTTTTCCGACACGTTCGGCAGGCACTTCGCCATTCACAACGGCCCTCCAAAGGCGTTGGTATGTCGTGGAAAGTCCGTGTGCCCGCAGCGCCCGTGGGGCGTCTGTAAGGGGAATATTGTCTGTCATTAACCTGTCTCCTCTGGTTTGTTTTATTTGTTTAACCGATGCGGGTGAGGTTGTAAATACCTATTATTGTCCTTTACTACCGGCGCGGCGCGGGCTAGTAATAGCGCATGATACTCACACTCAGACCATACCAGACGCAACTGATCGACGACATCCGCGCCAAGTGGGATAGCGGGGCGCGCAACGTGCTAGCCGTTATGCCGACAGGTGCGGGAAAAACAGTTACCTTCAGCAAATTGAACGCCGATGGGGAACGGTCCTGCACCATTGTCCATCGTCAGGAACTGGTCGGACAGATCAGCAAAACATATGCGCTGACCGGCATTTATCACAATATCATCGCGCCCCAGTCGGTTATAAATTTTTGCATCCGCTTGCACATTGCTGCCACGGGACGCAATTTTTACGATCCGCGCGCCTCAGTCAGCGTGGCTGGTGTTGATACGCTGATCCGCCGCTTCAAGCCTGGCGATCCGTGGGCCAACGGGATCCGACGCTGGACGCTGGATGAAGCGCACCACGGGCGGCAGGATAACAAGTGGGGTATTGCTGCGGCGTTGTTTCCAAATGCTAAAGGCCTGGGCGTCACGGCTACGGCGTGCAGGGGCGATAACAAATCACTGCACGCCGGTCAGGGCGGGTTGTTTCACGATCTGGTTCAAGGTCCGGGCATGCGCGAACTGATCGACGCTGGCAGCTTGTGCGACTATCGCGTGTTTGCCCCTGAGTCTGGAATCAACGAGGCGCTTTTGCAGATCGGCAAGACCGGCGAGTTTACGGCAAATTCCGCCAAGGGCGCGCAAAAGGCGGAACTGATCGGCGATGTAGTGGAAAGCTACATGACGCATATTCCCGGCAAGCAGGCGATTGTATTCGCGTCAGGGGTGCAGGATGCCAAGGACATTGCAGAACAATTCAGGGCGCGTGGCGTGCCTGCTACGGCGCTGGACGGCACAAACAACGACGGGCATAGGATGGAGCAAGTCGCGCGGTTTGAATCGGGCGAGACGCGAATCCTGACAAACGTCGATCTGTTCGGCGAGGGCTTTGACGTGCCAGCGTGTGAGGCGGTTATCATGGCCAGACCAACGGCCAGCTTCGGGCTGTTCGTGCAACAGTTTGGTAGAGCGTTGCGACCGTTTGCAGGCAAGACTCACGGTATCATCATCGACCATGTGGGCAACGTGGTCCGCATGGCTGCCAAGCACGGCCTGCCTGATACGCCGCGCACCTGGACGCTCTGGCAAGACGAGACGCGCAAAGCCAATGGCAATCCCGACGCGGTGCCGGTCAGGGTCTGCCCGGAATGCCTGCTGACGTATGAAGCCGTCGTGTTTGCCTGTCCGTATTGCGGCGCAGCGCACGTCCCGGCGGGGCGGTCATCGCCGGATCAGGTGGACGGCGTGCTGTCCGAGATGTCGCTGGAATTGCTGGCAACGCTGCGCGCCGGTGCGGCCAAGATCCAAGCGGCTGAACCTGCCATACCTTACGGCGCGTCTGAGATCGTGGCGGCGGGGATCCGCGCCCGGCACCGGCGAAACCAGGCGGCTCAGGCGTCACTGTCCGATGCAATGCAGCGGTGGGGCGGGATGCGGCTGGCGGCGGGTGATGACGACACGGCCATGCAGGCTCGGTTCCTGTATCGGTTTGGGACTGATGTGATGACTGCACAGGGGCTGTCCGAGCGGGCGGCACTGGAATTGAGGGACAATATTATGGAGGCGACACGCCAATGATACCGGGAAAAACCATCATCGGCGGATCGTCGGCGGAACACGCAAGGCATGCGTCGGACTTTTATGAGACGCCACCAGAATGCACGGTGGCGCTGTTGCGCGCGTGGCCGGTGTTTGGGGTGATCTGGGAACCCGCTTGCGGTCTTGGGGCAATTAGTGAGGTGCTGAAGGCGCACGGCCACGCGGTGTGCAGCACAGACATCCGACACACCGGATACGGCACAGGCGGCGTGGACATGCTGGCCACCATGCCCCGGCCTTGCGGTGCCGTCATCACCAATCCGCCCTTTGCACTGGCGGTTGAGTTCATCAGATATATCAGGGCGATGAAGGTGCCGTTTGCCCTGCTGCTGAAGGGCACGTTCTGGCACGCAAAGAGTCGGCACGCGCTGTTCCTTGAGACTGGACCGGCAGCGGTTATGCCGATGCTGTGGCGGCCCGCTATGGCGCTAGATCGAGGCAAGTCACCGACAATGGAATTTTGCTGGACAGTCTGGGACGCAATGCCCGCGCTTCAGTGTCGTTACACACCTTTGGAAAGGCCTAACCTATGACTGACATACAATCACAATTCAGGGCCAGCTTTGTCCGGCGCTGGCACACCAACCCGGATCTGGCGCAGACCGTTGACACGCTGGCGGGCCACGGCGGGCGGGTGGCGCGCATCATCATCAAGTTGTGGCCTGATGCCTCCAAGGCCTTGCTGCACTGGGCGCTGGTGCATGATGACGGGGAATCCGTGGTCGGGGACGTGCCGTCCACCACAAAGGGTGCAACGGTTATCCACGAGCAAGAGCGGGCCGCGCTGGATCGTATCTGGCCGGGACTGCCCGAATTGACGCCGGACGAATATGAGAGGCTGCGCTTTGCCGATCGGCTGGATGCATATATGTGGGTCAAGCATCACGCGCCGCATGTGCTGATTGGTGACGGTTGGCCTGAGTGCCGCAGGTGGTTGTTTGCACAGGCTGAGGCGCTGGGCGTGGCGGTGACGCTGTGAGCATTTGACACAACCGTCAATAACTGGCAATAGTAGCGCAAAGGAGCAACTGCATGACTGAAATGATGCTGGATATAGAAACGCTTGGGACAAGCGCGGGCTGCGTCGTCCTGTCGATAGGGGCTGTGGCGTTTGAAAAAGGCGCAATGACACCTGTTGATCACATGCACGTTGTGCTGGACCAGACGCTCCAAAAAATGATGGGGCTGAAAGAGAATCCGTCAACCGTCGAGTGGTGGAAGTCGCAAAGCCCCGAAGCGTGGCAAAGCGCAACTGAAAACCCTGTCAAGGTGCAAGAAGCGCTGGCACAGCTCGACCAGTTTTACGCCAAACACAAACCGCGCGTGACGTGGACGCAGGGCAACAACTTCGACCCGCCAATTCTTGAACATCTCTACGGCGTTCTGAAACTTCCACCGCCTTGGAAATTCTGGGCCGTGCGCGACACGCGGACCTTCTATGATGTCCACGAGTTTGACGTGCGGAAGGTTGACCGCGCCAACACTTATCACAATGCGCGAGACGATTGCCTGCACCAGATCGCGTGTATGCGTGCCGCGGCACAAGGAGCGTAACCGATGTCAAGCAGAGTAAGAATGTCGCCGGAGGGTCGGCGCGAAGTGATCCTGCGGGCCGCCGTTGCCCTGACGCAAGATGCGGGCTGTATCGACTCATGGTCGCGGCAAGACGTGGCCAACAAATGCGTGCCGCCGACAAGCCCAGAGACGGTGAAGCATTATTTTTTGATGCCTGATCTGCGCGATGCCGTGCGGGTGCTGCTGGATAAGTAAAGCCCCGTCCGGTTTAATGGACGGGGCTTGCCATGCGAGGTGCAAGGCGGTAGGGTGCATCTGTCACAACGCTGAGCCTTAGATAACATGACGCGCGATGCAGCGCAAGGCTTGGCCCACATAAGGGCTTTTTCCATGAATAATATCAAAGCAATTGAGACGCGCTATGCTGGCTACCGATTTCGGAGCCGCCTTGAGGCGAGGTGGGCCGTCTTCTTTGATGCGCTTGGCCTGACTTGGGACTATGAGCCTGAAGGTTTTGAAACCGATGCGGGCTGGTATCTGCCGGACTTCTTTTTAAAGGAGTTTAATGCATGGCTTGAAATCAAAGGCAAGATGCCAACGACTGACGAAATTAGAAAGTGCGAGGCGTTGGCATATGGTACGGGTCAATTTGTGTACATGGCATGTGGCAACATTGGGGCACCCATACAACCTTACGGACTTAAAAGCCCAGCATTGGGTGGACCTGTTATCAGGCAAATGGGTGTTAAGGGTGAGTGCAACTACCCTATAGGACACATTAATTACAATTACGAGTTTATTGAAAAAGCCCGTAAATTTAATTCAATAAGGTTGCTTGGGTTTTGCGAATATGCAGATGGAACAGGATTGGACATTCAAACACTTTGTCTGGATGATTGGGGTTTTGATAAATCTGGACTCATGATTAGTGAACAGCTAGTGATGGAATATGATATTGATATGTCTGCTATTATTGAAGTCGGGGTAATTTCCAAAGGTAGGGCTTTCAGATCACCTCGCATTCTAAATGCGTATGAAGCAGCCCGATCCGCCCGCTTTGAGCATGGTGAGACGCCGTGACCCCCGATCTGGCGCAGGCCTCCGCATTTCTCAAGTTGCTCGATCCTGATGCACCTTATTTCACGTTCCAGACGTTTGACGACGACTCGGCCCGGAAAGATAACCGAATGGCGCGGGTGTTTCACGGCACGCTTGCTGATCATGCCGACAGTTTGACCGATCTGCAAAGCCGTGGCGCTGGAGTGTATATTACCATCAACGCGACGGACGGCACAGGCCGCAAAGCCGAAAACATCACACGGGTTCGTGCGCTTTGGCTGGATCTTGACGGCGCACCGATCGAGCCTGTCCGGGAATGGCAAACCCCGCACATCGAAGTCGAAAGTTCGCCGGGCAAATGGCATGCATATTGGCTTGTTAATGATGTGACGCTTGAACAATTCACACCGCTACAGGCCGCGCTGATCAAGAAATTCGACGGTGATCCAGCCGTCAAAGACTTGCCGCGCGTGATGCGGCTGCCGGGGTTCTGGCACCTGAAACCCGGTAGCGCGCCGCACATGTCCCGTGTGGTTCACACGTCATCGCACGATGCAGGCGCGTTCTACAACCGTTTGACAGTCGAAGCGCCTGTGATGCCCACGCCGCGCCGGGAAACCCCCACCAGTTTGGCTGAGGTGGAGGAATTGCTGACGTGGGTTAGCCCCGATCTAGAAGCTGACAGCCAAGGTGGCGACAAGCACTGGCACAGCATCATCGCGGCCATCGTAGACGTATCCGGGGGCAGCGATGACGGGTTACAAGTTGCCGATGCGTGGTCAAGCCGCAGCAGGCATTACGACCCCAAAGAATTGCGCAAGCGGTTTGCATCTTTCACGCCCGGAAAAAATGGCGGATCGGGCATGGGGACGATAGGCTACCATGCCAAGCAGGCCGGGGCAGACGTGGCTGGCATTGGTGCGCGACACCGCCTGTTGAACATGCCGGGGCCGTCGCATGTGCCAGCAGGTATGATGCCGACCGCGCCGGGGCAGGGGATGCCGACCGCGCCACGAGCGGCAAGCGTGGTCGATCTGATCTGTGCGCGGATTAAGGACAACCCACTGACAGCCGCGGAGTTGCTGGCCGATGAAATTGCGCGGCTGTCGCCTGCCGACCGCGAGACTGTGATGGAGTTCTGTCAGGAGTATCGCATCAAAGTAAAAATGCAGGCGGCGGTAAAGCGGGCTGTCACGGCTTTTCTGGCGGCCAAGGGTGCCGTTGCGTTGCAGACACCGGAATATGCGGAGCTGAATTATTACTTCATTGTTCGAAATGAGGCGGGGCAGGCGGTGGCGGTGGATGCGAGGGGCGGGATGCAACCCCAGGGTCGCACGCAATTCAGAGATGCCATGGCGCAGCTTCCGCCGATCATGATCGAGGATAAGGCGACAGGCAACGCCCGCGCCAAGCTGGCGGCAGATTATTGGTGGGAGCATCCCGACACGCTCAGTTATCACGCGACAGGATACGACCCGCTGGCGGGCGTTGATCTTTACGACGACAAGGGGCGCAAGATCCGGAACGTCTACGAGCCAGGACATGCAGCGCCCGCAGCGCCGGTCGGTGCTGATGCGATTGAGCCGTTCCTGCACGTCATCCGGTCCAACTTCCCGGACGCATCAGACCAGCACACGCTGCTGCAAATTCTGGCGCATCTGGTGCAGCGGCCGGGCGTGATGTTGCGCTGGTCGCCGGTCATGCAGGGCACGCCGGGGTGCGGCAAGGGCACGATTTCCCAAGCCGTTGCGTATTGTCACGGGCGCAAGAATGTAGCGCATCCGTCGCCTGACGTGATTGCCACCGACTTCAACGGCTACATGGACCGCAAGACGCTGATCGTCGTCAACGAGATAGGCGACCACAGCAAGCGCGAATTGTCGGTGCTGTCTGAAAAAATCAAGCCGTGGATCACAGATGACGACGCGCACATTCACGGCAAAGGTAAAGGCTCTTACGACGCGCAAAACTTCACCAACTGGATATTCACCACGAACCATCTGCATTGCATGCTGGCCACGCCAGGCGAACGCCGCTACGCGCATTTCATCTCAGCCCTGCAAACCGAGGACGAAGCCGCGCGGGCGTTCTATCCCGAATGGTGGAAGGGCAGCACAGGCGACTGGTGGGGATCCTATTATGACTGGTGGGGCGCGGGCGGAGCCGAGGCGGTGCGGGGCTATCTGGGCCACCTGGCGCTTGATGTGGCCCCGTCCCGTGCGCCTGTCACGTCCAGCACGGCTGAGGCGATGCACGCTGGCGATGGGGCGGCGGCGGGGCTGATCCGGTCGGCTGTAAGAGAAGGGGCGGTCGGCTTCAGGGGCGGATGGGTATCGCTCAACGCGGTGCGCGATCTGCTTGAGTCCGAAGACCTCAAGGTGCCGGGCGGCCCGTATCTTGCGCGGCAGCTTGAACAGGTTGGATATCGCCATTCGACTCGGTGTCACAGGTCTCCTTCAGAGTTTCATAACTTCCCCAAGGCACCGATGAGATGCCGCCTGTATCATATCGCAGATCATACGGGCACCGACCCCGCAAGCATTATGGCGCTGTATGACGCAGCGCAACGATTGGGTGACGGCGGCCCGGTCCGGTCAACAGTGATTAAAATGCCCGGCCAGTAAATTAACGTTAAATTAACGCCCCGTCTCATTAAATTGTGGCGGGGCTTTTTTATGGTAGCGGCCCGGACTGTTTGGGCCAGTGGCCCGGACTTTTCAGGCATCCGGGCCGTAACTAAATGACTGAATTTCTTAAGTTTTATACACTATGGTCCTAATGGCCCAAACAAATGAAGTGTTACGTATGTGTACGATAAATGTAAGGGTTTATAATTGCTACAAATACATTGGTCGCATTCTTGCCCACCATAAGGATACTACTCACTATCCGGGCCATCCGGGCCGAAGATAGACAATATGAAAAATTAACTAACCAAATCAAAGACTTATCAACGGCCCAAACAAATTTAGAGTCTGGGCCAGCACAAACCGCTTGCATATGGCGGCAATAGGCGGCAATATCATCCAAACGCAACCGGAGGAACACCATGCAGATGCCCCACAACGGATTTGACAGCCTGGCCGCAGTGGCCCGCCTGAACACGGACGACACGTCACATCACCGGGAACGCTGGCCCACGCTGGCATGGGTCTGGGATGAACTGGACGAGCTGCGCCACTGGCAGGATGAGGCAATTGACGCCGAGGACTATGCCGCGCTTGAGGCGGAGCGTGACGCGCTGTCTGATGTCGCAGAGCAGCGGGACGCCCTGTCACAGGCCGTCCGGCTGCTGTTAGGGCCTGAGCCGGACATGGAGCGTGTGCAGGCCGTTCTGGCGGGGGGCCGGGCGTGACCGATAACGCGGAACAAGCCGCACGGATGCGGGCCCTGTGGTCTGCCGTAGTGCTAACCTCAATCAATGATGCAATTCACCATGCCGCAAGAGAGCCCGAAAATCAAAAAGGCCGGGCACTAAAAACCCTGGCACTGTGGGCAAACTCGCGGAATGGCCGTGAAGTGCTTGACCTGGCTGGTATCAACCCCGACAATCGTGTTACTGACGGCATGTTGGCATTCGCGGCTAAGGGTGTGCCAGTTACACAACCGCGCAAAAGGGGGACCAATCTGTGATGCCTGCACCGAAATTTCCCCAATATAAGACGGTTCCGACCGCCAGCCTGATACCGTACGCGCGCAATGCCCGGACTCACAGCCCCGCGCAGGTCGACAAGATTGCCGCCTCGATCCGCGAGTTTGGGTTTCTCAACCCGATCATCACAGACGGGCAGAGCGGCATTGTGGCGGGCCACGGGCGCGTCATGGCGGCCCAGAAGCTAGGGCTTGATACGCTGCCGACGATTGACGCCGCACACCTGAGCGAGGCGCAGCGCCGCGCCTATGTGCTGGCAGATAACCGCATGGCATTGGATGCCGGATGGGACAACGACCTGCTCAAGATCGAGTTGCAGGATCTGGAAGCGGCGGGCTTTGACCTGACGCTGACCGGGTTTGAATTGGGTGAGATTGAAGCGATTGACATGCTGGCCGAGGCGGCTAATTTGCCCGGCGAGGGCGACAATCCGTCAACCATGAGCCTTGCTGACAAGTTTGGCATTGCACCCTTTTCGGTTTTGAATGCTCGTGAAGGCTGGTGGCAAAGCAGAAAGGAGGCTTGGACGGCCCTTGGAATAGAAAGTGAAGTTGGTAGGGATGGGGAGCTTGCTTATGCAACAAGCAGCCAAAGCCCCACAGTTTACAAAGCTAAGAATGCTTACGAGGACAGCATTGGTCGCAAAGTGAATATGGATGAGTTCATATTGAATAACCCGAATGTCAGTGTGCAATCCGGAACAAGCATCTTCGACCCCGTTCTGTGCGAGTTAGCGTATAGCTGGTTCAGCCCGCAAGGCGGCACAATCCTTGACCCGTTCGCGGGCGGATCGGTGCGCGGCGTTGTAGCATCACGTTTGGGGCGTCAATACATTGGAGTTGAGTTACGCGATGAACAGGTGGCGGCGAACAGGGTGTAGGGTGATGACCTTTGTCCCGACACCCCTCCTGTATGGCATACTGGCGACAGCAGAAACATTGACCGGATATGCGCGGACGTAGATGCTGATTTTATTATCGGTTGCCCGCCATATGCTGATCTTGAGGTTTACAGCGACGACCCCAGCGACCTTTCCACGCTGAAGTATGATGAGTTTAAGCCTGTGTACTTTGAAATTATCGCCAAGGCCTGTGCTAGACTGAAGGAGGATCGTTTTGCCTGCTTTGTAGTCGGTGATGTGCGAGACAAAAAAGGCAACTATTACAACTTTGTCGGCGATACGGTCGAGGCGTTCAAGGCAGCGGGGATGAATTATTACAACGAGGCTATCCTTTTGACGATGATCGGCTCCACAGCAATGAGGGCTGGTCGGCAATTCACAGCAAGCCGCAAGCTCGGCAAGACGCACCAAAACGTGCTGGTGTTTGTCAAAGGCGACGGGGCCAAGGCGACAAAGGCGTGCGGTGTTGTAGAGGTTCACATTCCAGAGCCCGAGACAGAAAACAGCGATTTAGGCGAAGAACTGTGACGCCGCCGGTCGTTACGGTCCACAGCGGAATCCATGTCATTCGTGATGATCTATTCCTTGGCGGCACCAAAGCGCGCTTTCTGCCCGCGTTGTTTGATGATGCCGACGAGGTTGTTTACGCCTCTCCATGCGAGGGTGGCGCGCAGACGGCACTGGCGCACACAGCAGCGGCGCTAGGCAAGCGGGCGACAATCTTTGTGGCAAAGAGGGCCACGCCACACGCAAGGGCGCTGGAAGCCAAGCGGGTCGGCGCAAAGGTGATGCAGGTTTCGCCGGGCTATCTGACGGTGGTGCAGGCGCGCGCGAGAGAGTATTGCGCAAGGACCGGCGCAAGGCTCGCACCTTTCGGCGTGAACATGCCCGAGGCGATTGAGAAGATCGCAGAGGCAGCGCGCATGAGCGGCCTGCAACCGGACGAAGTTTGGTGCGCCAGCGGTTCAGGCGTTTTGGCGCGGGCGCTTGCAAAGGCTTGGCCAGAAGCCCGGCGGCACGTTGTGGAGGTGGGGCGCACGCTTTCATCAGCGGATGTTCTGGGGGCGACAATCCACAAGGCGGGGATACCATTTTCCAAGGCCCTGAAGGATCAGCCGCCATTCCCGAGCGATCCGCACTATGACGCGAAGGCTTGGAAAATGTGCAAAGCCCGACACGGTGCCGGGCTTGTGCTGTTCTGGAATGTGACGGGGCCAGCCAGGGGTTAGACGTTGCAGATGTGGGCGCTGTTGCCCAAGGCATTGACCGCGTAAACCATCGTGCGCTTGTCGCCGTAGGCTGCACCGTATGCCTTGGCGTCGTCCATCGTTGCGCAATCCTTGCGGGTGCGTTGCTGGCCCCGGCCCCGAACCGCTACAAAATGTGTAGCGGTTGCGAGGCAAAATGTTTCATGTGGGTTGGTCATTGTCTTGGCTCCTTGCCGGTGTGTTCAGCGCAATTCAAACAGCTTGCCCGTGCGCAGGGCGTCAAGTTGAGCCTCGACCGCTTCCATCGTGGCGCGGACCTCAGGGTCCATGCTGGCGATGTCATGCAGCATGATCTTCTTTTGAAAATCAAAGATCGTGGCGTTCAGGTCGGCGTATTGCTCTTTGGTCATGGTGTGTCTCCTTCTGTTACACCCTTATTACCCGCTATTGTCCACCTTGTCAACCATAATTACCCGCGCTATATTTAACGCATGGATGGAATGCCTAAAAAACCCTGTGGCCGCAAACAGCACGCGCCAACCGATGCGCAGCGCCAGCTTGTGCAGCTTCACGCGACGGTCGGCACGACACAGGACATGATCGCCCGCGTGATAGGTATCGACAAAAAGACATTGCGGCTGCACTACCGCGACGAGTTGGACCTATCTATGGCGAAAGCAAACGCCACAATCGGCGGCGCGCTGTTCAACAAAGCCAAGGGCGGCGACACGGCGTCCATGACGTTCTGGCTCAAGACGCGCGCCCGGTGGCGTGAAACGGCTGACGTGAACCTGATCAGTGAGGACGGCAGCATGTCGCCCAAGGCCGCGCTGGACGTATCCCGCCTGTCACCTGAAGCCCTGGCGGAAATTGTGGCGCTTGGCGATGCAACTGACACCGATTGACATCATTGCCGCCGAAAAAGAACTGTGCCGCCGATCACTGGCATATTTTGCACGGCGCGCCTGGCACGTCTTGGAGCCGTCCACGCCGCTCAAATGGGGCTGGGCGCTGGACGCTATCTGTGCGCACCTGGAAGCCGTCACGCGGGGCGACATCAACCGCCTGCTGATGAACGTGCCGCCCGGCACCATGAAGTCTCTGCTGACCGGCGTGATCTGGCCCGCTTGGGAATGGGGCGCGCAGGCCAAGCCGCACATGCGGTTCCTTGGCACGGCGCACAAACAAGACTTGGCCGTCCGGGACGCAATGAAATGCCGTCGCCTGATTCAGTCGGACTGGTATCAATCACGCTGGCCAATGAACCTGATGGCGGACAACAACGCCAAGCTGCGTTTTGAAAATGACAAGACAGGGTTCCGGGAAGCCATGGCATTCGAGGGAATGACCGGATCGCGCGGCGATAGGGTTCTGATCGACGATCCGCACAGCGTTGCGGACGCCAACAGCGTCCAGAAACTTGCCACAGGCGTTACGACATTCCGGGAAGCCCTACCGTCCCGTGTAAATAACGATGAATCCGCGATTGTGATTATCATGCAGCGATTGCACGAGTCCGACGTTTCCGCCGTGGCGATTGGTCTGGGATACACCCACCTGTGCCTGCCGATGCGGTTTGAATCGGACCGGCGATGTTCCACGCCGTTCTACACCGACCCGCGAACAATCGAAGGCGAATTGCTGTTTCCTGATCGGTTCCCAGAGGACCAAGTGGCGGACCTTGAAAAGACCATGGGCATCTACGCCAGCGCCGGTCAGCTTCAACAACGCCCTGCACCGCGCGGCGGCGGCATGTTCAAGCGGTCAGACTTTCGCGTTATCCAAGCGGAGCCTGCGGGCTATCGGTGGGTGAGGGGATGGGACTTGGCCGCAACCGATGATCCCGGAGCGGCACGGACGGCTGGCGTCAAGCTGGGAATCGGCCCGGACAATCGCATATGTATCGCTCATGTTGTCAAAGACCGGGTAAACGCTGCGGGGGTTGAACGGCTGCTGGGCAGCACGGCGGCGGCAGATGGGCGGGCGGTTCGTGGCTCAATTCCGCAGGATCCTGGATCCGCCGGTAAATCATGGGCTTTACATCTTCTCAAATCCGCGCTGATGGGTTACAGTTACACGTCAAGCCCTGAAACGGGCGACAAAGAAACGCGCGCAATGCCCCTGGCGGCACAGGTTGAAGCCGGAAACGTGGACATTGTGGCAGGCGATTGGAATGGTGACTTTTTGGACGAAGCTGCGACGTTCCCGATGGGCAAGTTCAAAGACCAGATCGACGCTGCGACTCGCGCGTTTGATATGCTGTCGGGCGTAAACAATTCATGGGCTGGAACAATATGAGTATCATGGACGGCCTGCGCAACATCGTCGCCAATCTCGGCACAGACCGGGACAAGGCGGCGCACAGTTACTATCACAACACCACGATTGCCGATGACCAGCTTGTCGCCATGTACCGCACCAGCGCGATTGCGCGCAACGTGGTGGATCTGCCCGCAGAGGATGCGACCCGCGAGTGGCGGGAATGGCAGGCCGACGCGGAACAAATCACAGCAATCGAGGCTGAGGAAAAGCGGCTGGGTTTGCAGGGCAAGACGATGCAAAACCTCAAACGCGCCCGGTTGTTCGGCGGCGCTGCCATCTATATCGGCACGCGCGACCTGGACGCATCGAAGCCACTGGATCCGGCCCGGATCGGCAAGGGTGGGCTGCAATATCTTGCCGTCTTAAATCGGTCGGAAATTACCGCCGGTGAAATCCAACGCGACCCGCGCCTGCCTGGGTTTGGCAAACCGATCATGTATCGGATGAATCCGGCTACCGGCGCGTCTGTTGAAATCCACCCGAGCCGCCTTGTCATTGCAATGGGCGAGGAAGTGCCGGACGACAGATATTCCGCACATCCCGGATGGGGTGACAGTACGCTGAACGCCACGATCAGCGCCGTGCGGAATCTTGACGCCACAATCGCCAACGTCGCATCGCTGGTGTTTGAAGCCAAGGTGGACGTGATCGGCATCAATGGATTCAACGAGGGGCTGCGCAGCGGCGGCTCGGAATATGAGGCTGTGGTCCTTGCCCGGACCAGCCTGACGGCGCGCGGGAAGGGCATTAACGGCGCGCTGCTGATGGACGCCGAGGACACATACGACCAGAAAACCGCCAGCTTCGCCACGCTGCCTGACATCATCGACCGCTTCATGCAGATGGTATCGGCGGCGGCGGGCGTTCCGATGACCCGGCTATTCGGCATTGCGGCGGCAGGTATGAACGCTACCGGCGCGGGCGATGAGAAGGTTTATTTTGATCGGGTCCGCGTCATGCAGACGCTCGATCTTGATCCAGCAATGGAAATCCTGAACGAATGCCTGATCCGTTCGGCGCTGGGCAATCGCCCGCCTGAATTGCATTGGACGTGGCGTCCGCTATTCCAGCCGACTGCAAAAGAACGGGCCGACATGGGCAAGGTTCTGGTTGACAGCGTAAAAGTGTTGTTCGACATGGATATCTTGCCAGAAGAGGCACTTGCTGATACAATTGTAAACACACTGACTGAAAGCGGGGCGTTTCCCGGGCTGGAGGGCAAGGTGAAAGAGTTTTTTAACGTGGTGGAGTCAGACGAATGAAAATGACAGACGTCGCCACGCTTGCAGGTGCCCGGGTCACAGACGAAGGGTATCTTGTCGCCAATGTTCGCACCGCCCGGATCGGCACGCAAGACTATCTCGGCTCTGAGTTGGACCGTCCCGATTTGGAAAAGGTGACAGTTTACCGCGACGAGTCTGAGGTGTTCCGCAAGGCCAGCCTGCAAACCTTCGGCTTGTTGCCGGTCACTGATGACCACCCCGCCGATCTGGTCACGGCTGACACGGCCCGTATGGTTTCGGTCGGCACCACCAATGAGGAAGTTTTGCGCGACGGCGAGTATCTGCGGATCGGGATCAAGCTGACCGACGCCGCCACGATCCGCAAAGTGCAGGACGGCAAGCGCGAATTGAGCGTAGGGTATACCTCGGAATTGGTATGGGGCGACGGGATCGCGCCGGACGGGACCGCGTATCAGGCGCGGCAAACAAACATCGTGGGAAACCACATTGCTATTGTGGCAGCCGGACGCGCTGGCCCACTGGCAAGAATCGGTGACAGTCAACCAAGCACTGTAGCGCGGTGGGGCGCATCCCCCATCACAGACGAAAAGGACGTAATCATGGCAGACGCCATCCAGACGCGGACAGTCCAGATCGACGGCCTTTCCGTCGTGACGACCGACGCAGGCGCGCAGGCGCTTGAAAAGCTGATGAAGGACATGACCGCTGCCGAAAAGAAGGCTGCTGAGGAAATGGACAAGAAGGACGCCGAACTGGCGGCCAAGGACGCCAAGATTGCCGACATGGCCAAGTCGATCCTGTCCGACGCGGATCTTGACGCCAAGGTTGCGGCCCGGGCTGATCTGATCGGCAAGGCCAAGGCAATCGCCAAGGACGTTGCTACCACCGGCCTGTCTGACGCTGCCATCCGCAAAGCCGCAGTCGTGGCGGTTCTGGGCGATGCAGCAATCACCGGCAAGTCTGACGCCTATGTCGATGCGCGCTTTGACATTCTGTCAGAGGACGCGGCCAAGGGTGATCCGGTGGCCGACGCGCTGAAAACCGGCGTGACGGTTGCGACCGACGCGCGTGCCGAATACGTCAAGGGCCTTGGCACAGCCTATCTGCAATCTGTTGGCAAAGGAGCGTAAATCATGCCTATTCAAGACGCATTCGGGGCGGCTGTTGCTGTCATGCCCCTTGGCTACGCAGGCATGATTGCCGAGGGCCAGCAAGTCAAAGACGTGGTGTCCAAGCGGGTCACCACTGCCGTGATCCCATTCGGGCGTGCGGTCGGTGCCAGCGGCACCACACCAGGCACTTGCCGCCTTGGAGGGGTTGGGTTCGAGGGTATCGCAATCGCTGACAAGAGCCGGGTCGATGACGAATATGTCGTGGACGAAATGGCGGGCATCTTGCGCAAGGGCACGGTTTGGGTCGTTGCTGACGGGGCTGTCACGATTGCCGGTCCCGTCACATTCACGGTCGCCACTGGCGTTATTGGCGCACGGGCCGTTGCTGCGGGTATTGTCGCGATTGCCGGTGCTAAATTTGAAACGGCAGGCGCTGACGGCGATCTTGTCCGCGTCTATCTGGGTTAAGGATCAAAACAATGCCTATTGAAATCATGGACGCACCCGCAGCACTGGGTTACGTCATTTCGCAGCGCAGCCACATCGAAGCCGAGGTGATGCGCAAGCCGTATCCGACGATCCTCTACCCGCGCCTTATGCAGGTGGACACGTCGGCAAACCAGTTCGCCGCATCCGTCACGTTCTTTACCCAGGATTCGGTCGGGCGCGCCAAGTTCATCAACGGCAAGGGCGACGACATCCCTCGCGTTGATGTGACGACCGGCAAGTTTGAACAGACCGTCAACATGGCGGGCGTGATGTATTCCTATTCGATTGAGGAAATTGGCGCGGCTGCACAGACGGGCATGAATCTGCCCACTGAGGCGGCCAATGCGGCGCGGATGGCGTATGAGATGCTGGTCAACAGCACGGCGCTCATCGGCAATGCTGAACTGGGGATTGAAGGGTTCTTCAACACTACGGGCATCACGTCGGTGGCAAGCGCGGCGACCTTCGCACTGTCCACGCCTCAGGCAATCCTCGCATTTGTCAACGGCCTGCTGACCGGCGTTCAGTCGGGAAGCCTGGGAACGCAGGTGGCGGATACCATTGTGCTGCCGATCGCTCAGTTCGGGGATCTGGCCACCCGCCAGCTTGCCGCAGAAAGCGACACGACCGTTCTGGACTTCATCCGGCGCGCCAACGTCTACACCGCGCAGACCGGTCTGCCGTTGAACATCATGGCAGACCACAATCTGGTCAACCGCATGGTGGTTTACCGGAACGATCCTTCGGTGGTGAAATTGCATATGCCTATGCCGCTGATGTTCCTCTCACCTCAGGCCGTAGGGCTTGAGGTGCGGACATATGGCGCATTCCGCTTTGCACCTGTCAGCATCCGCACACCATCGGCAGTGCGGTATGGTACGGGTTTGTAACTATGACAAAGCACACCAGCACATACCCTGGCACGCTGGTCCTGCCAGACGGCACTGAGGTCAAACTCGGTGGCGACGTTTCCATTCCTGCCGATCTGGCAAAGAATGAGGGCGTGACCGGGTGGATCGAAAGCGGGTGGCTTGTGCCGGTTGCACAGCCTGTCATGCCAAGCGGCAAAAAATAACCATCGGGCGGGCTGTCATGGCCCGCTCATTCATTGGAGCGTCACAAGATGATCGGCAACGTCACAGCACTGATCGCATATGCCGGGGCGCGCGGCACGGTAATCGCTGACACCGCCGCGACTTTGCAGGCGCTGGTGCGGGCGTCCGACTACATCCAATTTACCTATCTGGACGGATCGACATGCACCGTTGACAGCGCGAACGTCGTGGAAGCCACCTATGAGGCTGCGATTGCTGAGGTGGCATCACCAGGCATCTGGACCAAGACATTCACGCCTGCCGATCAGAAAGTTCTTGTCGGTGTGGGTGATATCAAATGGCAGGTGACGGGCGATGCCAGCAAGGGCGGCGCATCTGTCCCAAGATCCACCAAGATTGAAACCATGCTGCGCCAGTGCATCGGCATCGGTTCAACCGGCCCGAGGCTGGTATGAGCGGGGCCGCAATAGCCGCTGAAGTCGCACTGGCCTACGCTGAGGCGGGGCGTGATGCGGGCGACGGGCTTGGGCCGGTCTATGTGACCATAACCCGGCCAGGGCAGCCCACAGGGCCCGCATGGAACCCCACACCCGGCGCGCCTGTTAATCACGTATTCGTCGCCAAACCGTCATCCAAGGCATACACGCAGCGGACCGGGCTGGCTTTGGGCGCGGGTGAGTTGGTTTATTCATTGGCGAACCACGCCGTGACGATTGCCCCATCCACATCGGACGTGCTGACGATCGAAGGCGTGAATTGGCCCGTGCAGGAGGTTATCCCGATGGACTCGGCGGGCTTTGTCATATCCTGGCTGGTGAAGGTGGCAAAATGACAGTTGTTCCGGCACGCGTTGATCTGAAAATCTACCAAGGCTCTGACTTTTTACAGGTCGTGACGTTCCTGCAAACTGCGGGCGGAACGCCTGTCGATCTGACGGGGCTGACCGGGCGTATGCAAATTCGCCAGACCTTGGAATCAGCCGACATCATCATGGAGTTGACCACGGCAAACGATCGGCTGGCGTTTGGCGGCGCGACTGGCGTTGTGACAATGACGCTGACCGCAGCGGAAACCGCAACGATCTTGACGGATGGCGTTTATGATCTGGAATTCGTAACAAGCGCGACCAGCGCAGCCCGTTGGCTTGAGGGTCTTGTGATTCTCAGCAAGGAGGTCACGCGATGACCGCCGTCGTAATCCAGCAGGCCGCGCCACCTGTCGTTGTGATTGTTGGTATTCAGGGGCCGCCGGGCGCGGATGGCACATCTACGCTCACCATCGACCCACAGGCAGGCAATCTCCTAACCACAAGCTCAGCGGGCCTTTTTGTAAACGGCGCGTTAGACCTTGGCACTTTCAACTAACATATAAAGGACTATCCCAATGCCATCAGTTCAGCAGAAACGCGGACTTTTCGCCAACCTCCCTTCATCGGCCCTCTTGCCTGGTCAGATATTCGTCACAACGGATCGCCAGACAGCGCACTTTCCGACAGACGCCACGACAATGGTTCCTGTCGTGCCAGCCATTGACGCCCTTGACGCAATCGGCGCAGTCACTGGGGCTGCTGACTTAGTTCTGATGCACGATGCCAGCGCCACGGGTGTCAAGGAAAAGAAGATCACATTTGACGCTTTCAAGACGGCGCTAAATATCCCTGCGGGTTCAACAGACGAACTTGTTGCCGTCGTGGACGGTGGCACGGCAGGATTCATCTGGGGCACGGACGGCACGGACGGCATTCTGCAAATGAACACATCAATGGTTATGACAAAAGATTCTGGTGATGCCTTTGTCACGCTTGCCGTTGGTGCGGTAGACTGCGGGACATTCTAAATGCCAGACGTTCAGCACAAACGCGGGACTCGCGCTGATCTTGACACACTAGCCGCCGCTGATGGCCTTCTCGTTGGGCAGATTTATGTCATCACAGACGAAGACCGCCTAGCTGTTGCAAAGACAATCGGAACGTATCAGGCAATGGCAAAGGAAGGCGAGGGAGGCGGCAGCACCTTCTCATTCTGCCAAGTGCGCAACACCGATACCACCACAGACATCAACCCAAGCACCGCTGCGAATATCCCCTTCGGCGGCACAAACGATGCGACAGATGCGGATTACACTTTGGCCAGTGACAGCATCACGGTCAACTTTGATGGGGTTGTAACTGTGCAGGCGCACATATCTCAGCGCTTACCTGATGGCGTGGCAACAGTGCGAACAAACGTCGGTATCTGGATTACAAATAATAATACTAAGGTCAGTGGCGTGGGACAGACGGGTTACATCCGGAATGGCACCGGCCATAATGAGTCATCGTCACATATGAGTGCTACGTTCGCTGTGTCTGACGGAGATGTTATCCGCGTTCAGGGTGAAGAGCGCGGGGGACCTGGCACCGTTAACCAAATAGCAGGCGAAAGCCAAGTCACTGTAGAACGGCGCACATGACCGACGCAGCCAAGCGCATGATGAACGCAGCCAACACCGAAGCGCTGTTTGTCGCTGCGGAAAATGCACTGCCCGGCGAAGCGCGCAAAGCGCATCTGCTGGCAAAGGTGCGTCGTTTGCATTATGATGCCAGTATCGCGCAAGGTTTCACGCCGGATGAGGCGCTGATACTGTGCATGGAATCGGTGAGGATTGAATGACAACCCGCGACACCACAACCAATGGAGACTCCTAATGGACGACCTGCAAAAATACATCGACGCCAAGGCATTGGACACAGCGGCATTCTCAATGGAGCGTTTCGCCTCCGCCGCTCAAAGTGTTTCAGACGCTCTGGAAAGGCTGAACGGGCATCCTCACGGCGGAATCGACTTCATGGTAGTTGGTGAGGTGATGAAGCTAACCGTCAAGCCGCCCTTGGAGGGTGCGAAGTAGATGGATTATATGCTTTATGGACAGATGATTCTGGCTTTGGTCGGGGGGCTGTTTGGCATTGCGATGTTTGTCCTATCAATACAGAGCAACGGCCATGAAAAACCCATTACTTAATCATGGGTTTTGGTTCTATTATCGTTTCAATGGTGTTGGCAGGGGTCTAGCAAAATGACAACCCGCGACACCCGCCAAAATTTCCTGAGACTGCTGGATGAGACATGGCCCGGCGTCCAGTCGGAGTTTGTCGCGGCTATGCGCCAGGTCCAAAGCCAAGCGGATATGAAGGCGCTTGAAGCTGCCATTGCCCGCGGTGATGTTGACGCGGCATTCCGCGCGCTACGGTTCGACGCCGCAGATATGTTCCGCACCGATACGGCAATCACCGCGGCGCTGGCGGCTGGCGGCAATTATCAGATGGGCGCGTTCCAACACGCCACCCGTCGCGCGCCAATTGCCAGTCGCGTTGTGCAGTCATTCGGGGGCCGGAATGAGCGGGCCGAACGTATCGCGCGGGATCTTGGGTCGCGGCTGGTGACTGAGGTGCTGGACGATACGCGGGTTCTCATCGCCCAGACGATCCGCGGCGGGCTGGAGGCAGGCGCGGGGCCGCTGCGCACCGCGCTGGACATTGGCGGGCGCATGACCAACGGCACGCGGCAAGGCGGTCTGGTGGGGCTGCACAGCACGCAGGCAGGCTATGTGCAGAATATGCGTGGTGAACTGTCGGATCCGACCCTGATGTCAAACTACTTCACGCGCACGCGGCGCGACAAACGCTTTGACGGGATCGTGCGCCGGGCTATGGCTGACGGCAGACCTGTGGCACAGGTAGACATTGACCGCATGGCCGGTCGCTATTCGGATCGGCTGCTGGCGTTGCGCGGCGAAACAATCGCACGCACTGAAACGCTCAAGGCGTTGAACGCCGGGCGGCAAGAGGCGCTGGACCAGTTGATCGAAAACCCGAACAATGATGTTCAGGCGCAGGACGTGGTTCGGGCTTGGGATAGCACGGGCGACGGCAAAACCCGCGAGACGCACGCAGCGGCAGACGGACAGGTGGTTGCGTATGGCGAGGCGTTCAATGTTGGCGGTGCGCTACTTATGTTTCCCGGCGATTCAAGCATGGGCGCACCACCTAGCGAAACCATTCTTTGCCGATGCTACCAAGATTTGAGAATTGATTTCTTTGCGAGGTTGACCTGATGGTCCGTTATACTTTTGCCCAGCTTGATCAGTGGGTCCGCAAGACCGAACGCCGGATCGACGCTGTGCTGAAAGACGCCACGCAATCCGTCATCGCCGTGGCACAGGTTCCCCGTGATAAAGGCGGGCGGATGCCGGTTATCACAGGCAACTTGCGCAACAGCCTGCAATCGTCAATCGCGGGCGGTGCGTCGGGTGAAGGTGAAGAATCCTACATCATGGTCGCTGGCAACATGAAGGGCGGCGATCTGGCAACCTTCACCTGGACCGCTGAATACGCTGCGGCGGTAAACAATGGCCGCAATGGCCGTCCCGGCGCACACTTTGTCGAGGGTGCCGTCGATCAATGGCCCGCGATTGTGCGGGCATCTATTGCAAAAGCAAAGGCGCGGGTCGGATGAACCACAAGGAAATCAAAGTTGCCCTGCGCACGCGCCTGGCCGCCACGCCGTCCGCCCCGTCGATTGTATGGGGTGAAAATGCGCCGGGTGTTTATGACACGCCGTCGCTGCAATACGTCACGCCTGAGCCACCGTATTGGTTGGCGTATTTTACCACTACCCCGCCTGAGCGTTTCGGGCTGTCAAAGTCAAGCCGGATGGTCGTTCGGCTGTTTGTGGCGGTCTTTGTGCAAGAGGGCACGTTCGAGGATGAAGCCGACGACCAGGCGCAACGCATCATTGACCAATTCCCCATTGACCTGATACTATCCGCCGGAGACGGTCAAATTCAGGTGACAGATATGGGCGACCCACAGCCGGGCGCAATCGACGGCGCATACTTTCGCAAGAACGTGTCGATCCGTTGCAGCGCAATCTTTCAAAGGAATCCGTAGCCATGAAAACCAAACCGATCACAGGCGCTCGCATCGTTACAATGCCCACGCCAACCGGCACAACCCCTGCCATGATCTACAACGGCAAAACGCCAAAGATTGGCGACGTGTTGCAATTTGCAATGCCTAACGGTGTCACCTATTCCGGCACGGTGGCAGACGCCACTGAGGCTGACGGCGAAGTTCTGGTCGAGTTTACATCGGGTCTTGTCCCAGTCCTGTAATAGGCATCCCGCCTATCCACCCCATGAAAGGAAAATATCATGGCACTTACTGAAGGCATCGGCGGGTTTTTGTCCGTCTCGGCAGCTACCCCAGCAACCTTTGACGCAGCCGGATACGTCGCGCTGACGTGGACCGAAGTGGGTGAAGCATCCGAAGTTCCAGAATTTGGCGCGGCCTATTCTGCGGTCACGTTTACCCCGCTCAAGACCGGCATTGTGAACAAGTTCCACGGCGAGTTGAATTACGGTTCAATCACTATTCCGCTCGGCTATGATTCCGCCGACGCTGGCCAGATCATCCTGCTTGCCGCGCTGGCATCCAAGAATGAAATCAGCTTCCGCGAAACCCGCAGCGACGGCACAATCCGCTACATCATGGGCAAGGTCATGTCCTTCCCGCGCGGTCAGTCGGTCGGGTCCGTCAACATGGCAAGCTGCAACATCGAGTTCACGCGCGCCGACGTTGAGGTCGCCGCGCCGTAATCCTGCACCTCCCCGCAGGCTAGGGGGGTGCGACGTGGTTGACCGCATCCCCCGACTTTTAACCACAACCAACAGGATATAAACCATGGATTGTTTCGACTCAGTATCAGCGGCAGAGGCCGGCGCCTGGCTGCACTTGACCAACCTGCGCACAGACGCGCCGGCATACGTCACAGGCAAGGACGGCACGCCCGATCTGACCAAGCCTATGCGCATCAATTTGATTGGCATGGACGCGCCAGCGGCAAAGGCCAAGGCACGCAAGCGCGCAACGGATATTCTCAAGCGGCGCGGCGGCAAGATGGACTTTGCCAAAATGAGTCCGGCGCAAATCGGGGCCGTGATTGATGAAGGTCAAGAGGGGATTGTTCAAGCTGCCGTCGACCAGACAATCGGGTGGGACAACCTGAGCCTTGACGGCAAGCCGGTGGGGTTTTCGGAAGACGCGGCGTTCGCCATTTACCGGAAATATCCGTCGATCCTTGACGAAGTGACTGAGTTCTTGAAGGACCGGGCCAATTTTTTCGCACAAGCCTAGAGGCGCTTTGTCTCTGGGCGCGACAACACGCTTGGTTATGCGCACAGCCAAAGGACATAAAGCAGACGCGGTGGAGTTTTTTGGAGCGGGCAAATGAAGAACCGGACTTTCCTGAACTCCCATTTCGTTCTTATCTTGCGGAATGGCTGATGGATGTCGGGCCGGTCATGCAAGGCGGGACGGGGCCGGTGGCCCTGTCCCATTTAGAAATTCAGGCATGGGCCGCGAATGTGGGGCTGAGGTTTGAAGGCGACGAAGCGCAATGGCTACAAAAAATGAGCGGGGTTTACGCCAGTGAATTGTTTGAGTCGAATGGCAAAAACACGCCGCAGCCGTTTAGGGGGTAGTCTGCATGGATGACATGGCATCGGTCGGGCTGAAGGTTGACAGCCGGGACGTGCGGACAGCCAGCGGTGATCTTGACAGGTTTGCCGGGGCAGGTGACCGGGCTGGTGGATCCGCAGGCCGTGCGCAAGGTGCGTTTGCGGGTATGGGTAAGGGCTTGGCCGTTGCGGCTGCAAGCGCACTGGCCGCCGTGGTCAGCATCGCCGCGCTGAGTTCGCAGCTTAACCGCTTCATCGACGCCACGGTGACGAATGAGAAAGCACAGGCGCAGCTTGGCGCGGCCATTGCGTCAACTGGCGGGGCGGCGGGTAAGAGCGTGGCCGACCTGAATAGGCACGCGGCGGCGCTTCAAAAGGTCACAAATTTTGGCGATGAAACCATCAACGCCATGCAGGGTCTGCTACTGACGTTCACGCAGATTAAGGGCGACCAGTTTGACGCGGCAACCAAAGCCACGCTGGACTTGGCAACGGCGATGGGCACTGACCTGAACTCGGCGGCGCTGCAAGTCGGCAAGGCGTTGAACGATCCTGTTTTGGGCATGACGGCGCTGGCCCGGTCAGGCATCCAGTTCACCGAGGCGCAGAAAGAAATGGTCAAAGGCATGGTGGATGCCAACGATACAATCGGCGCGCAGACAATCATCCTGGCGGAGTTGGAGCGGCAGTTCGGCGGATCGGCAGAGGCTGCGCGCAACACGCTGGGTGGCGCGCTGGCATCCCTGCGCAACGCCTTTGGTGACTTGTTTGAGTTGTCCGGGCCGGGGTCTGAAAACCTGCGCGCATCCATTGAGCGACTGACGACGGCTGTGGCCAATCCGGCATTTTTCGCGGCGGTGCAGTCTATCGGCACGGCGCTGTTTGCGGCGGCTGAGATGGGCATAAACGCGCTGACCATGCTGTTGCCCGTGATCACGGCCGTGGTTGAAAACATTGATGTCATTGCATACAGCGCTGGCATTGCTGCTGCGGTATTTGTGGGGCCTTACGTTGTGGCGATGGGCGCGGCGGTGATTGCCACCTTTTCTCTGACTGCCGCATTGGCGCTTCTCAAGACCGCGCTCATAACAACGGGCATCGGCGCGTTGATTGTCGGGGCAGGGTATCTGGTCGCAATGTTTGGGCGGCTGGTCAGTGCGGTCGGAGGTGCGGGTGTCGCGTTCAATCTTCTTGGTAACGTTGCGACCGAAGTGTTCGGGCGCGTGTCTTCCGCGTTCGGGCTTGTGCCGCTGGCAGTGCAGGCCGGATCTGCGTCAATGTCATCGTTTTTCTTGGATGCTCTGCGATCCATGCTTCAAGGGTTCCAAGACCTCACATGGTCGGTCGCGCAAGGGTTGAATGGTCTGTTCGGGACAAATCTATCCGGTGCTAGGATCGGCGCAATTTCAGACGGCCCCTTAGGTGGCGCGCCCATGGATGTAGCAGTCCGAGAAGCAGAGTTCGCAGCTACAAGGGCGTCCCGCGCGATGGAAACGCTCGGCAGTAGCCTAACTGCACCGCTTGCAAGCGTAGGGGCGCTGCGTGATGCGATGGCAGGAACATCTGCCGAGACTGATGACGCTGCTGCCGCTGCCGCTGCCATGAGCAAGACGTTAGAAGACATCGGCGGCGACGGCACAACCGGATCGGGCAGTGGATCGGCAGGCAAGGCAGCGGCTGCAATCGAGGAAGCCACCACGTTTGCGGGCGGGTTTGCTGAGGCGATGGCAGACGGCACGAAATCTGCCGTTGAAATGGGGCGTGAGTTGGGCGGGGTGCTGCTGAGCGGGATCGGCAGCGTGTCAGACGCTTTCGGCGAGTTTGTCATGCGCGGTTTCAGCGACTTCAAGGGTTTCGTGCGGTCGGTTCTGGACAGCTTCAAAAGCATGCTGGCGCAGATGATCAGCATGGCGGTGCGCAACCGCATCATGATCGGGCTTGGGTTCTCTGGCGGCGGTGCAGGCGCTGGCGGGGTTGCTGCACAGGCGATTGGCGGCGCAGGTGGCGGCGGGGGCGGCTTGCTGGGCGGCCTTGTGGGCGGCTTTGGTACGGGCGGCGGCATTGCCGGACTTGCGAACGGTGCAGGCTTCCTTGGCGGCGTGGGCAACGTGTTAGGCGGTCTGGCATCTGGTGGGCTTGCTGGCGGGTTTGGTGCTATTGGAACAGCACTGGGAGGCGCTACGGCCAGCCTTGGCGGGTTTGCAATGGCTGCGGGTGCTGTTGCCCTACCACTGCTTGCCATCGTTGGCGTGTTCAGCTTCTTCAAAAAGAAAACCAAAGAACTCGACGCGGGCTTGAAAGTCACTGTCAACGGCATGGACAGCTTGGTGCAGACTTTCCGCACCATTGAAACAAAGCGGTTCTGGGGCCTGTCAAAAAGGGTGCGCACCAGCATCACCGCAGCAAGTAAGGAAACAAGCGACGCGTTTACGAATGTTGTTGGAGGTCTACAAGCCAGCGTTCTGGCCTCCGCAGATGCGCTCGGTATCGCAGGAAGCACATTTGACAACTTCGCCCACACTCTGAGCGTCTCCACAAAGGGCTTGTCGGACGAGGCTGCGCAAAAGGCCATTCAGGATGCACTATTAGGCATGGCGGACGCAATGGCCGGGATGGTCGGCGGGCTGGCAAGGTTTGCCATCACAGGAGAGGGTTCGGCGGCTACACTGGAACGGCTGGCGCAGTCACTGGTGGCGGTCAACGGATGGATGGGCAACTTCCGCATGAACCTTTACGACGTGTCGCTTGCGGGCGGTGGGGCGGCGGCGGCGTTTGTCCAGTTGTTCGGGTCGCTGGAAAACTTCAACGCGGTGTCGCAATCATACTACCAGAATTTCTTTACCGATGCGGAGCGGGTGGCGCGCGCGACTGAATTGCTATCCATTGAAATGCTGGCGCTGGGCATCAACACTCTGCCGTCCACGCGGGCTGCATTCCGGGCGCTTGTGGATGAAGCGGACGCGCTGGGAGACAGCAGGCTGGTGGCGTCACTGATGCAGCTTTCGCCCGCCTTTGCCGAGATCAGCGCAGGGGCCGACGCGTTGGGGGATAGTCTGCGAGCGCTGGTCAATGAGGATTTGTTCGCAACCGGGCAAGACTTTACCCGCGCCTTGTCAAGGAACAGCAATAACCAGTCGTTTACGCCGCGCGAGTCCGATGCAGAGTTGCGCGCAGAGTTGCGGGCGCTTAACGTGTCGATGGAGCGGCTGGTGTCGTCGTCCGAAATCACGGCGGGCAACACTGGACGCGGTGCCGACGCGGCAGACGACACGCTGGCATTCCAGTTGGAGCAGACCCTATGACCCTGCGGATCATTGAACCTTTTGCGATAACCGAAACCAACATCGACAGCACCAACGTTGCGCTGGAAACGGCATGGACGGCGGGCACCTATAACTTGGGCGACGTGCGACGGGTGGGTGAGCGGTTGTTCGAGGTATCGGCCGCCAGCACAACGCAAGAGCCTGGACTGGTCGCATCGACTGAGTGGTTTGACGCTGGACCGGCTAATCGTTACGCGGCGTTCGATCTGCAATTCGGCGCGGATAAGTTCCGCGTGATCGACACGATAACAAGCCGCGCGGACAGTATCACTTACACGCTGGAGGGCTTGCCGCGATTGTCGGCCATGGTGTTTTTCGGATTGCAGGCGACCCAAATCAGGATCGTCGGCACGCTGGACACGACGGGCGATGTTGCGGACGTGACGCATGACGTGCCCGACGCGACGCCATACGAAGGATCGTTTTTTCGGTGGTTTTTTGCGCCTCAGTCTTTGGAGCGGACATATACCAATTTTGAGCTGAACATCCCAATCGGCGCAACCGTTGTGGTCACGATTACAAACACAGGATCAACGGCGGCGGTCAGCACGATTGCGATGGGATTGGCTGACGCATATGGCGTTGTCGAAGTGGCATCCACGCGAGGCCTGCGCAGCCGGTCCGTAAAGAAAACCGAAGGCACACTGACATCGCTGTTGCGCCGCACACCCGCATCGCGCGTTGGCTATCGCGTCCACTTGGATAGCTACGCATCCGCGCCTTTCTGGCGAACAATTGATGATCTGGACGGGGTGGCAGCGGTGTTCGCCGGACCTGATGACAATCCTGAATTTTTAGCTTATGGTTTCGTCAGTTCGTGCCAAACAGTCGCAGACGTGCGCGGCATAACAAAAGTACAACTTGAAGTGGAGACGCTATGACCGCGCCAGTAATCAGACAATACCCCGGCACGATCCCGGACAAAGGTCAGGCGCAGACAGCGTTTGACACGAATGTTGATGCGTTTCTTGACTGGCAGGCGCTGCAATTCGCGCCTGATTTGGCGTCGTTTGGGGCGTGGGCGGATCAGCTGCGGGCAGCACTTATTGCGGGCAATTTACCCCCGTTGACCGGAAGACAACTTGACGCGCTGCGGGTGAACGCTTCAGGCAATGGCGTTGAGTTTGCCAACGTGACAGCGGCGGGCTGGGCCTTGCTGGATGATGCAAACCCGGAGGCGCAGCGGGCTACTTTAGGCCTGCAATCCCTTCAAAGCGAAAGTCTTTCGAGTCTTGACTTAGGCCGCAGCGCGAGCGGTGATCGAGCGTCACTCATAGACTTTCATGCATACGGTGAGGCTAACTCGGGTGTTTTTGGCGCGCGTGTAGGGCGTGCTCCCGGTACAAACGGGGATCTATTTGTAGAAAACGTGGGTACGGGGCGCGTGATTATCTCTTCCAGCGGCGGCATTAACTTAAATGGTGCTGTTCTCGCGCCTCAGGGCGTCGCCCCGCTTTTCGCCTGCCGCGCGTGGGTGAATTTTAATGGGGATGGCGCGGCATCAGTTCGGGCCGCCGGGAATGTGTCGAGCATATCGGATTTTGGCACAGGTGACTATCGGGTCAACTTTGCGACAGCAATGCCTAATGCGGATTACGTAGCAAATATCAGTTTTGGGTTTAACACTTTCCCAAACGCCAGCCAGAACAACATAAACGCGTATCAGATCACAAATCTTGTTGGTTCATTTCGACTTGCGCTAGTCGATGCTAGCAGTGACCTTCTCGCTGATGCGCCCGTGATAATGGTTTCAATTTTCCGTTAGGAGCAGGACAATGCTAGACAAATGCATCATCTACCAAAACGACGACGGCGGCGTGGTAATTGTCAGACCCGTAGATTGCGGACTGACACTTGAGGAAATCGCGGCAAAAGACGTGCCGACGGGCAGACCATACAAGATTGTGGACGTTGCAGACGTTCCAACCGACCGGAAATGGCGCAACCATTGGACTGTTGACGAAGCCGATCTAACCGATGGAGTTGGCGCATGATTATCAAGATCAACAGGCCCGACCCCGCCCAAGCCCGCGCCGCCATGCAGTGCAGCCCATTGCAGGGCATCCTGACGCTCGGGGAAGTCGAGTGGGGCAAGGTGCTGACCTACCGCGAGACGGCGTCATGGCAGGAGCGAGCCATCATCGACCACGCCGGGGATTGGCAACGCAATAGCGAAAACATTGCGTTTTTTGGCTATCTGCTGAATTATACGCCGGAGCAAATGGACGCGCTATTCACGGCGGCGGCACAGGTGCGGGCATGATGCAACGGGTGGTGATGATCGGATCGGCGCTGTCGCAGCTTGCCAACGTGATGACAGCGCGGGATCTGACCAAAACAGGCCCCAACGAGAGCGTGAGCGCGCGAATGCATAGGCAAGCGCGCAGGCGAGAGGGCATCATTGACGCAGTGTTTTTCTGGCAGCGCAATCCCGGCCATTGCGAACGGGCATTTCTGGCGGATATGTATGACGCCAATGCCCTGATCTACGAGATTGAAGGAAAATAAATGCAGACCACAGTAGTCACCCAAGTTGCAGCCCTGACCGCCATAGTTGAGCGCATGGATAGGCGTGCGGAGGAGGACAGGCATGAGCGCAAGGCCGCGCAGGCCGAGACTGAGCGGACACGGCTTGCCACCAGTGCCGAACTGACTGACATTCGGCACGATCAACTCAATGTGTTGCGGCGGCTGGATAAAATTGAACCGGTCACGGATCTGGTAACCTCTTGGCGCGGCAAGCTGGCCGGTGTGATGATCGTCATGGGTTTTATCGGCGCGCTGGCGACGTTCGTGGTCGTCTTCTTTAAGAATTCAATTCTGGAGTGGTTCCAATGAATCGTATCATCATCCACTGGACAGCCGGCGGAAACAAAGCAAACGCCACAGACAAGCGGCACTATCACATCATCGTGGATGGCGACGGAAATATTGTGATGGGCAATCATCCGTTTTCTGCCAATAACCCGATCCGCAATCCAAACGATGGCAGCACCTATGCCGCACACACGCGGGGGGCAAACACAGGTGCAATCGGCATTGCTATGGCGGGGATGCGCGGGGCAAAAGAGCGACCATTCAGCCCCGGCCCGTCCCCGATCACTGCGGTTCAGGTTGTGGCGCTTGTTGGCGAGGTGGCGCGCCTTTGCCGCGCCCATGGCATCCCAGTGACGCGCGAAACTGTCCTGACCCACGCTGAGGTGCAATCAACGCTGGGCATCAAGCAACGCAACAAGTGGGATATAATGTGGTTGCCGGGAATGCGATCTACGGGAGATCCGCACAAAATCGGTGACGACCTGCGCGATCGTGTATCCGTGCTCGTTAAGCCTGCGTCCGTTGTGGTGCAGAAACCAGCGCAAAGTGAACGACAAGATGCGCCTGCAAAAACCTCGTGGGCATCTATCTTCGCTGCAATCACGCAGTTTTTCAAAGGAAAATAAAATGTTTCTTGCCATCCGAATGATCATCTACGTTCTCGCAGTGCCATTGGCGACCTACATCGGCGGCACCTTTGATCCCGAAACCGGGAACCTCACAATCAACATCGACAGCCTGCTGAATGTCGGCGGCGGTTTGGCGGTAGTGGCTACCACATTCGCATCATCGCGCTGGGCAAAAGTTAAAGGCTGGGCAACATGATCTGGGCATTTTTGGGAGGATTCCTAGCGGGAGTCGTCGCTATGTACGTCCTCGCTGTGTTTTTGTTGCTGCGCGATGATTGACCTGATCATAGGCAATGCGCTGCCCTATATCCTCGCCGCTGGTGCGCTGATCGCGGGGGTGGTGACCGCTTACCTACGCGGGCGCAAGGACGCCACCAGCAAGGCGGAAAAGCGAGCGGTTGATGAATACATCAAAACAAGGGGCAGGATGGATGAAGTTGATATTCCCACTCATGGCGCTGATGTTGATAAGTGGTTGCGCGACCGTGCAAAATCAAAGCGCAATCTGTAGTGGTAGCGCGGCGCTACGGACGGCTCATGCGGCGGCTCTTGTCGCGGATGGCGGTGCGCTATCCAAGGCATCCGGCGCGGCGCTGATAGGCACCATCGACGCCGGATGCGGTGACTTCTGATGTGGCTGGCGATCGCCGTACTGTGCCTGCAAACCAGCGCCACAGACATAGAGTGTCACAGGGACAGGCGCGGGCCTTATCTGACGATGGAGGAGTGCCGTGGGATAGCACGGCCATGGCGCGAAACCATGCTATCCGTTGCCGCCGGTGTTGAGGCGGTGATTGTTTTTGAGCGCGTCTGGTGCGCTAAGGGCAATGACGTTTAATCGCCAATCCGCGTTACGTTTCGGCAGCTTTCAGTCACGTTCTCATCGCCTTCCGCCGCCTGCACCCGCGCTTCCAGCGCCGTGATGTAATTTAGCAGCGCATAGCATTGGCTTTCGTTTGGCCGGATGGCGTAATGTAGCTTTTCAGCGATCGCTTTTAGTTCTGTCGGTGTCATGTCTTTGTCTCCTGTTCAATCTTGCCTTCATTCATTCCAGCGCGCCGGTACGGCCATTCGGTCGATGCCTCTCGCAGTTTTCGGGCTTGGTGTGCGTACCCGCTCCAAGAGTAGTTTACGTCTGCCGTTTCGCCCGCCCCGCTTTGGTGCAGCCAGCGCCACGTGGCAGGATTGTAGAGCCGCATGGTGGGCTGCTGACGGTATGCGGTGGGCTTGCCTACAGGCAGGTGTCCAGTGCCCATCTCAGTCTCCGATCGCAGCGCGGAGCAGGGCAGTATTGCGGGTGAGTATTGTCATTGCTTCGTCTCCCTCATTTCGCGGCGCATCTGCACCAGCTTTGCAATGTGTGCGTCGTGATCAAGATCCGCTATCTCGTCGCGGTGTCGCTGCATGTACGGCGGCACGTCGCGCAGGTGATCGAGATAGTTGATTGTCGGATTGCGGCGGGGATTCGGCACGGGCCGGATGATGCGTCGGATGGTGGCTAAGATGCTCATTGAGCACCCCCAAACCCATACGCGATGTACAAAAACACGAACGGCAGGGCGATGACGCAAGCGGCGCCGATGGCGTCGGTCAGGATGCGGCGGATCATAATGCCGTCTCTTGTGCGTTGAATCTCATGTGTGTTTCTCCTCTGATATTGCATCGAGCGTCGCGCGATTGCCGATGTATACTGTCTGGTCGCCATCACAGCGGATGCGCCTCGCACGTAGTCATAGCTGCGCGCGTTGCCGGATGTGCCTACGCACTCAGGGCAGACGATGTAGCATTTCTGGGCAAGGGCGGTGCGGTCGGCATGGGTCATATCAGCACCCCTGCGCGATTGCTGCGGCGCGGATTGCCTCAGCCTCGCCGCGCATCTGTGCGATTGCGGGCCCTTGGTCGTTTCCGCCGATCCAGAATGCGGCGGGCCAGAACAATACCAATGCGACGGCAGTCATTGCCGCGTCGTTGTTCGCCTGCTGTGTCTGTTGTCCGGTCGCCGTAGCAAGACGCGCGTTAAGCTGCACAGCGGCTGCGTTAAGCTGGCCGCATGTCTGACCTGTGTATGCGGTCGGGCTAACGTATGCGGGGGCGATCTGATCGGGTGCCGTTGCGCATCCTGCAAGGGCAAGCGTAGCGGCTGTAAGCGTGGTAACGATGGTTTTCATTTGGTTGGTTCCTTTGGTTGGGTTGGTGTGTGCGGCGCGGGTCATTGTCCTGCCTCCTGCTTTGCTTTGAAGTCGGCTTGCGCGGCGTTTCTTGCAGCGAAAACTTCTTCTATCCGCTCAGGGTAGTTTTCAAACACCCAATGTATAACTCCCTTTAATCCCGCGCCCTCACACATTACGGCTGCTTGCACTCGCGCAATTTGTAGCTTGTGCTTTTCTTTTTGGTTTTGCAGGTTCCAGTTTGCCGCTTCAAAACGCTTGTCACTTTTAAGCGCTTTCAAATCCGCGCGGGCGATTGTTAAATCTTTCTTGGCATGTGCAAACGCAACCCGCGCCCGTAATAGCCAATCAGAACCCCGGTGAGGATTGGCTATTTCATCGTCTAACTGACTCATTATACTGTCGCGCGCAGCCATTGCCTCCGCAACATTAGCCTCCGCGTCTGCAATCTCATCTGGCGTTGCAATGGCAGCGGCGTTTATTTCGTATCGCTGTTCGGTCATAATCTTAACTCCGGTTGGTGTGTCTCTCTGCACCCTTATTGCCACCTATTGTCTCCCGCGTCAACCCTATAAAATCGTCAGCAGTGCAACAGAATCCACCGACACCGCCGAACCCCCGGACAGATTGCAGGAAAGCGGCCTGCGCCTGGCCGCGCTTGTCGCCGGGCGTCAGGTGCCATCCGGGCTTTTTGGTTTCAACCGCCAGGAACACGCCAAGCGTTTTGCCAACGTGTGACGGCTGCACCACCACGGGCAGGATCCCGATCAGGTCGGACGACTTCCAGCGCGCGTTCAAGGCGGGCGATTCATTGCCTAACCCGAACCGGATCAGGCGGCCTGTCTGGTCGGTGCAGCCGCCGTTATTATTTCGCCAGATCGGCACACCAGCCCGGCCCGCCGCAAGACGTACCTGTGCCGCCCCCGCCGCCTCACTGTGACGGGCCGTGGGGGCGGGCGAGGGCATAGCGGGGCTCAGGATAGCCGTCAGTTCGGCAAGGGCCTGTGCGGGGACGTGGTAGCCCCACCGCGCTTGCCAGTCTCTTAGGGTCATGCGCCCGTCCACCGCACCGACATAAGCGTGCCGCGCAGGCGGGCAGACGCTACAAAATCCACCCGGATCGGATCGCCTGCCCCTGCACCCCCGGTCAGCCGGATCGGGCGACCCTTGTTGATCACGTCGGCGGCCTTGATCAGCTTGCCCAGCACGGCAGGATCGTAGCACAAGCTGGCAGCGCCCCCGTCGCCTTTGGCCACCATGCGCCGCCATTCCGGGAACGTGCCGTCGATCACGGTAAATTCCAGTACGCCAACACGGGCCATTTCGCAGCCCTTGCCGTGGTTGATCACAAATTGCAGTATCCCGGTTTCGATGTCACCGTAGACCCAAAGGTCGCCGCCAGACGCCTTGGCTTTGAACGCCTTGTCGGTTGCGTCACATGACAGGATGAACCCCGCGCCTTGAGGCGTGCCGGTGGCTCCGGGCATCCGTGGCGCGTCCATACCCTGCGTGAAACATTCCGTGCCGACGTGGCATCCGTCTGGCAGGTCAATCGTAAGCATCTGGTGTCCGTCCAGCGCGACCAGCTTGTCAGCCTCGATCAGCACGCCGCCGAGATAGTAGCGGATCCCTTCGGTGCTGATGCACTGGAACGCCGCGCGCAGATCATCGGCGGGCAGGAAAAACGTGGTCGGGGTCGGTGTGGGTGTGATGGTTTTCATTTGTTTGGCTCCGGTTTGGTTGTGGTGGGCGGGGCTGTTACGCCGCCGCCCGTGTGTGTCAGGCTCAATAACTGCTGACCTTGGTGTTGCGAACGTAATTCAATTCTTGGGCCACTTCCCATGCACCGGCGGCGCGAGCTGCTACTTCAAGCTCCAGCAGGTTGCAACGGTTAACCCTCGAAACAATCAGTTCGTTCAGGTCGGTGTGGGCGGCTGCGATCAGGGTGGTCAGGGTCATGTCGGTGGCTCCTTGCCGGTGTGTTTCTCTACACCCTTATTGCCACCTATTACCTACCGAGTCAACAGGTAATTTCGCGCCCATTCAAGCGCCGCGTCGATTTGTTCAGGCATCGGGTGCGGTGCAGGGCGGGCCGGTGTGACAGCGCAAGCGTCCTGGGGCCGGACCGCTTTGAACCGCGACCACAATTCCGCCTCACTGTGCCGGTCCATCCGGCGCGCGTTGTGGCATATCTGGTAAAGGTGTGTCATGGCTTCAAAACCACCATAGCTGTTCCATCCATTCTCCTTGCCACAATGGTACTGTATGAATGGCTGCCGAAAAGCGTGTCGAATGACAGTCCTGTCAAAATGTCACCGTTGTCGGTCACTATCTTTTTGACGGCTTCTGCCATTTCGTCGGGTGTGAGTTTCATAGCGGTGTCTCCTATCTGGTCGGTGGAAATATGGAGCCCATAATCCGGCCCGTGATCTTCCCGGCGATACGGCGGCCAATGCGCTTCGGGATGGCCTTGGTGGGGTTTTTGTGCGTTACAGCCTGCACGTCCCCGAGGATCTTGGCGAGGGCGTAGAGCTTGCCGCGGAATTTGCTGAGGGTCATGGCGCGTGGTCCTGCAACGTCGTCACCAACCCGTCAAAATCCTCGTTTGGGCCGAGTATTTCAGCAAGGTTCTGAACCACGTTGATGTCCATTCCGTATTCCTCGGCAAGGCTGTCAAGGTATTCGGCGCGGTCAGTATATCCGTTGTCTGTGTAAATATCGCTCATGACTTCACCTTCTCATAAAGCCCGGTCAGGGCGTTCCAGATTTCCAGTTGATCGATCGACGCGGCGCATTGGGTCAGCGACCGGTCAGCCTCGTTCAATGCGTCCCGCGTGCTGGTCGCGCCGATCATGATGCTACCATAGCGGTAGGAGGTCAGCCCGGCGGCGGCGCAGGGGCGTTCGGTGTGGTGGGTCATGCAGCCACCGGCCCGTGGATGCAGGGTGTGGCATCTGCTACACAATCGACAACACGCCACACTTTCAAAGTTTCACCGACCACCCTGCCGCGCAGGCTGTCGAGCCATATTTGGACTTCGGCAACGCTGTCCGCGTGCTTTATGAATCCTGCGACGTGTGCGTGGTAAAAGGTTGTCATGTCGGTATCTCCAGGTTGCGTTTCTGTTACATCCTTATTGCCACCTATTGTCTACCAAGTCAACCACTATTTACACGATCCGAAAAATAGTGCACAGTGTCCGTGTTGTGTGGCATCTCTGAGCCCGGCGGGTGTTTTCTCCCTGTCACCCGCCGGTGCTGAGAACCAGGTCCCAAGCGACCCGCGCATAATAACCCCGATCCAGCAATGACCAGTCGAAGTCGTGCAAATCATTACACATCAGCACCGTCTCACCCTTCAGGATCGCCTGGGGCCGGTCGTGCGATGGCAGCTTGGGCAGGGGCGGCATGATCTTCCACAACTGCGCGCCGCCCTGCGCCGTGACATAGAACCGCCCCGTCCGCTGCTGTGCTACCCCGCCGCTATGCATCTTGCGCTTGACGGGTCGCCCCTTGGCGTCTGGTGGCGTCCATTGGCAGTCATAGTCGGACAGATCACCGCCAAGCATCACCCTGTCGCCGCGCTGGGCCTTCAGGGTGTGCATGAAATGGAAAGCGTTGTCACAGGCCGCCACGGTATCGGCCACCGGCACGCCGCGCACCAGATATGCTTCGGCCGCCATGGCCACGATCTTGCATGATTGGTTTTTGTGCCAGCCGTCGCCGTATCCCAGACCGTGCTGATACTCGAACGCGCCTTTGCATTTCACGCCGCCGCGCGCGTCAATCGCCAGGTATGAATTTACGTCCCTTTGATGGAAGCTGGCATAATCCTCAGACTCCAATTCCAGCCCGGTCAGCTTTTCCCACTCGGCAGACACCGCGTCACACTCTGCCACCCTGTCCCGATCAACAATGTATTCAATCCCGTCCGTGTTGACCTGTATCAGTTCGAGCGACGGAATGGCCGCCAGCCGTTCCGCCAGCATGCAAAGCAACAACTGTCCGTTGATCGTGATTGTCATCGTGTAGAGCGGATCATAGAACGGGCTATAATTCGAGTTCGAGTTGCCATAGGTTGCGTTGAGGGCCAGCTTCAGGGCCTTGTTGCGCGGATCGCTTTTGGGAAGGCTGATCCGCTGGTCGTAAACGTCCTTGTAGATGTCACAGAACACGTCGGACAGGTGCGCCGGATAGACGCGGTTGGCAATGGCAAGGTTTGGATAGTAGCTGCGCACGTCCCGGCCCTGCACTACCCTGTCAGGCGTGCTGCGCCATGTGGTGCCGTCCTGCGCGCCGTGGATGCCGCCGGTGCCGAACACAAACGTCAGGCCGTGGCAGGTGGCCGTCAGGTCGTCGAACGCACCCTTTGTCTTGGTGATCGTCTTGGCGCGCAGATAGTCCAGCACGCGGTTGAACTCAGGTGTCTGGAATTGCACATAGGGAAAGATGCAGTCGGCCAGCGGGATGCGCGCGCGGGGTGTCTGCCGCCACGATCCAGACTTGCCGCAGATGCCGGGCTGGGCGGCGTTGAGGCGGGATATGAACACTTTCGAGCCGATGGTCGAGTCGCTGGCGTTGGTCAGGTCCTGGTCCAGTGCCGCGGACATCTCGTCACGGAACGCCAAGGCCGCCGCCGACTGCCGGTAGAATTGCAGCGTGGCGGCCACGTCGTGCCGGTTGTAGCCGAGCAACTGCGGGATCCGGTCGGGCGTCAGGACCGTGCCGGGCGGAAAGGGCATGTCTGCAACGTGCGGCAACTGTAATGCAATTTCGATTTGTTTCAGGCTGGTCATGCGGGCTTGATTGTCAAAATGGTGGATTTTGAACAGATCGACTTGCGGCACGATCATGTCGGACGCCCAGACGTTATTTTTGAATCGGTCATTCCATGGCGTCTCGATAATGCCCATGGATATTTGATAAGCATCTGCCGCGGTAAATGAGTCGAACCTCAACAGGGCGTGCAACAGCGGATAGTCATAGCCTACGTTGTTATAGCCTACCATCCGGTTGCCGGGACGCGCCCCCATGGTGCGGATGAAATTCAGCAACTGACGGGACTGGTTCACCCGGTCGGATACTTCAAATATCCATTCCGTGCCGCTGGCCGCATGGACGATTACTGCGCTGAATACGTTCGGGTAGGATTCCAGATCGTAGGGGAAATCGTTCCACGGTGTCACAGCACCACCGCTTCGCACGCTCTGGTGCAGGCTTCCCGCTCGTCTGACGTGGTGCAGCCGCAAATCAGCGTGCAGTCGCTGGCAAGGACGCGGCGTGTGCAGCCTACAGAGTCCACATAGGACCCATATACCCTGCCCACATTCCATTCCTCGCCGGTCGGATTGTGCGTTACGCGGTCGCCGGGTTTGAATTGTGTCACGGTGTGTCTCCCTGTTGCGTTGTGGGGTCTTTCCCTCCTGTCACCGCCTGCCACCCGTCAGGATTTGCGGTTCTACCTTTTGCCATGGTGGCTTGGGCCATTCCTAGCGTGGATTAAGTCCGGCCATG
>Ga0306898_1000085_pt1 | contig 40312 bp, 44 predicted proteins | sample AntRauMFilla1564_FD_190424 | JGI IMG/M metagenome (GOLD analysis project Ga0306898, IMG submission 190424) | Saline lake microbial communities from Rauer Islands, Antarctica - Metagenome Filla 1 #564 (v2) (version 2) | ecosystem: Environmental > Aquatic > Non-marine Saline and Alkaline > Saline ...
TAATAATGTATATAAAAAATAGGGGTTTCAGTCTTACAGCGAGACTTACTGCCGTTAATTAAGGGGTTACACCTTCCAGAAAACTGAACCGCTTTCATACCCCTACTTTTCATATACTTTGCCGTTATCTGCAATAAAAATTACACACATTGACATCTTTTAGTACAATCTTTCCAGTACCAAATTCCGCAATTTTTACAAGAAATAGCATCATCATACATTTGTTCTTTATATTCAATTTCTGTCATTGAGGGAAACCATGGTCTTTCTTTTTGTAAAAATTGCTTTTTATCACTTGTAATAATGTTTTTTAAACCCATAATTTTTAAAGATTTAGAACACCACCTATACACCATAAAGCAATTGAGGATAGTGTTAATATTAGACATTGTGCTACGCTTTACGGTGCATAGCCTAAACGTTATATACAATAAAATTATTTAGGTTGTCTTGCTCGCTCCCATATAATTAAAATGTAATCAGCATGTTGTCCCATTATTTTTTTGCTTTAGCTCTGCCTGCAAGAAAACCACGATTGTAACCACAATTGTATGTAGACGGGCAAGACATTAATTCAATTGGACAAATTGGTGTTATTGGACAAATTGCAAGTTCGCCTTTAATATCACGCCAACCTTCACAATAGCCGTCTTCCCATCCGTCACAATAAGATAAATATTCTTTTTTAATAGGATCATCTGTTATTACAAATGACAATGACATTGCAGATACAAATACCATTAACGATAATACAAAGATAATTTTTTTCATTTTTTTAGTTATTTAATTTAATTAATATTTATAAACAGTGTCCAAAACATGATTAACAAATTTTAATCTACTCTCTAATTGAATTTTTTCTTTTCTAAAAGATTCTTCACTTAGAATTGTCTTTCTTGTTTTAACATACACTTTTCCTGAGTAGTCTTTAAAAGATTCTTTTTGTCTTTTTGACAATTTATTTCTATTTTCAGGATAATCAGACATATTTTTTTTCATAATATCTGTTTGACTTCTCCATTCTAAAGATTGTGTTGTATTTACTAATTTACTAAAACCTTCTTTATGACATGCTTTATAATGTTTATCATTAAAGTCATGAGGAATTGGTATAAAAGCAAAACATACTTCGTGCGCTATTAAAATTGTTCTTCTGTGAACAACACCTTCAACAGTTTTTGAAATATCACAATAAACTAGACCCTTATTTTTTAAGAGTCTAGTTTTATAAAAAGTGCCTAAAAGATCATTTCTTAGCCGACCTTCAACAGAAATAGATACGTGGCTAAAATGTGGATATGGTAATTTTTTAAATAATTCCATTTTTTATGATTTAATAGCAAAATACACTTTTGCAGAAGGTTTAATAATTTTTATAGTTGATTTTGCAGCTCTTATAGGGTTAGTACTATAAACTAATCTTAATATTGTACAACGTTTTTTTGTTTTCATTTTTTTTTTTAGTTTTTAAATTATTATTAATCTTTTTGTAAATATGCTACTACATATCCAGCAGGAACCCACATAAAAAGAACCATCATATAAAAATCTATGTTTTCATTATAAACAACCAACCAATGTGGTATTCCAAACCATATTCCAAAATATACAAATAAGATCCAAATTTTGTTTAAATATTTCATACTCTCTATAAATTAAAAACCTGACCATTGATATTATCGCCGGCCAGGTTTAATTAAAATTATTTAATCGTTAAATGAATTGCATCTAAGGATTTGTTTGTTAAGATTGTCTATAAAAAATGTTTGAGAATTCTCATTATCGTCTAAGATTACAATTTTTTGAATGTTTTTATCTTTAATTTTTAATTCAACACCTTCTGCAGACCAACCAAGATCTTCATAATGTTCTTTTTTTAAAAGATTATTGATAAAATCTAAATTATTTTCTGAATTAATTTTTTTAAGTGCCATGTTAATTTTCAGATTTTAAATTAGAAGTCATTTTTTCAAACTCTACAGCAGTGCCCATAATTTTAATATCTTCTTCTACTTCTCTCATAATTTTAGGAACGTCTTTACCTCTTTGTTTAAACTTCATCATAAGAAGTGTCATTTCTATTAAAGGTTCTTTATCTTCCGAGAAATTTGATTGTACATACTCTTTTATAGCGTCTATTAATTTAGTAGTTAATTGTTCTTTTGTTGAAAAACATGCAAGCATATTAATCATTCTGATTTTGTTGTTTTCTGATGCCATTTTTAATATTTTTAAATTAAACCTATTTTAATTTTAAAGACTGATTACCTTTAATGTACCGTAGCTCCGGTTGACGAAATACAATTAAAGTGTTAACAACACTTTATTACTATTCTCAAATCTAACAAAATTGTTAGCTCTTGCTAAAATATTAGCCCTTTTTCTAGCTCTAGTTAAAGCATTAGAATTATTAACTATTTCTTTATAAATTTCAACTAATTTTTCAGTTTTTGATTCTTTATTAATAAGATGTTTTTTAACAACTTTATAATGTGTTACAGGATGTCTATGCACGGCTTGTGAACCATGTGCAAAATTTCCTGCAAATCCTCTAGTGATTTGAACTTGTTCTACAATTTCTTTTTGTACTTTTTTGTTTTACTCATTTTGATTTAGTTTTTTAAATGTTAATAAATAATTAGGTGTATCATACTTGTTACTAACTGGATTATAATTATCTAAATGATTACAAGCATCTGCTTTTTTTAAATACTCTGAAATAACATCTTTCATATTTTTCGTAATAGTTTTTTAAGTGTAATTTGTATTTCAGGCTTTCTAAATATTTGTCTAGCCCAACGTTCACGTTTAATTTGTTCAGTCCAAGTATATTCGTAATTTTTTTCAATATTTTTAACAATTTCTTCATTAGACATATCATCACTAAATTTATGAATAAGACCAAAACTATCAAAAACTATTTTCATACCATCTTTAATAAATATATCAAAGGATACTTTTTCGCTATCATATTTTAATATTTTTTCCATCAAATTTAGTTTTTACATTGTTATTTTTTACATTATTTCCTCAAGAAGTAATATTATATTTCCTCCCAAGGAACTACAATACAACTTTTATTTTCTTTTTGATCTAAGAACTTGTAAATTATACTTCCTAAGCTCAAGAAGTTGTTTTTGCCTAATAATAATATGTTTAGCTATAAACTCAAGCTCAATCATATTACAAGTAGCAATTTTTTTAATAATATCTTGTTTCATATCTCTTCATCATTTGCTTCTTGCTTCCAAAGATGAGCATCAGGATGAGCATCAGAATTTCCGTTTTTTATGTAATCTTCTCCTTTTTTTAAGTTTACAATAATTACGACTAAAATTATTGTAATAATAATAAAAACACTACAAAGCATTGTAGCAAAAACAGAAGATACAGCACTTTCATGTTCTATATATAATATAAATGCTATCATATTTATACAAATTAACAATAGTACATAAAATTTAATAATTTGAGTTTTCATTGTATATATTTTTTAGTTAATATTAAAAATTTAAATAATTTCATTATAAAGCATTGTTTTGATTAAACTTTGAATGATTCCAGACAGTTAAAGTACAGATCATAGTTTCTGGATCATGCTTTTCACAAGTCATAGAAAATATATCTTTGTTTTCTAAATCACAACCTATTCTTTTTTTAATTGCAACTGATAATGTGTCTACGTCGCCACAATAAACCAGATATGTAAGTAATCTTGTTAATCTCATAATTTCTATTTTGTTAAATTAAAATGTGTATTCAAATTATTTTATTGTTTAAATCCTCACATTGATGTTATCGCCGTGAGGTTTAATGTTGTTATTAAATGTGTGAAAATTTATTAACACGTTTTTGAATTAAACATTCAATTGCACTTTTTAATTCTTCCAATGCTTCTAAATCTGTGTATTCTTTAGTATTTACTCTATTATCTGAATAGATAGAAGATAATACTTCATTCATTGTTTCTTTTAATGTATTTGTCATAATATTGTTATTTATATTGTTAAATTATATAACCCCACCTTTGATATTATCTCCAGTGAGGTTTAATGTTGTTATACTAATGGTGTTATTTGCCCAATAATTTCTACTTTTCCTCCTCCTTCTATAAACATAGAAAAGTCTCTATTAACTATTTTTTGAGCTGTAATTTTGTCTACTTTAGTACTTATGTTCCATTGTTTTGTTGAACCTTGTACTCCATTTTTTACCATTCTTATTAATAAATTCATAATATTGTTATTTATATTGTTAAACCTGACATTACACTATCTTCGTAATCTATCCTAAGCTAGTTAGGTCAAGAGTTAAGTATGTGTAATGTTTCGTCTAGTCTTATCAAAGGTTATTTTATAGACTCCTAGTTGTCTTGTTAAATTAAATATAAGGTTTATTACATGTTAAAGCTATATTAATACAGCACTATTTAATATAGGTATTTAAAACATACCAATAACTTCATGCTTTAGTTAATTATTATTGTCCAAACTTCATAACACATTTTACCATCACGAATAACAAGCTCAATGTTAGCATTACTAAAGAAAGCAGGTCAAAATCATTAAAGAATACATATAACTATGAAGATGATAGAACTTTTCCAATACAGAGGTAACATCATTAATATCAAGGTTAGCACAAACTCAATAATAGAATCATTAAGCTTACTATCAATACTACCAGCTTATAATGCTATATATTTTTACATGTTTTTGAATTTTTTAAGATTTCAGAATGTGTAAATAATGGTGTTTATTGTACCACCTCCCACATTTAACACACTTTTCTCATTTTAACTCGTTATTATTCAACAAGTTACATTAAATAGGCAAAATAGTTTTAGAGTCCTATATATTAAGGACAACAATACACCTAAATCATTTCTCAAGGAACATCTGTTTAGAATTTTAACAGTTTTATTGAGAATATCGTAATCAAAACTTTTTCTGTCGCCGTAGAAAGTTTAAAATAACCGTGAAAACTTTAAAGTCACTGAGAATAATGCAATAACAGCCCAAATTTTAACATTTGAGCTGCATATTGATTATAAAGAAACCGTTAGTAAACATGATTATATATAAAAAGGGATTGCTAGTCCCTAATCACTAAATTCTTGCAAGTAATGAGGCCAGATTGATTGGCTGTCTCACGAACACTTTACGACCTTTAACGTCATCAGCGGTAACAGACATGTCATCAGTAGAAAAAACCTCAACGTTTGGCAGCTGCAATTGGAAGTACGTAACGCCTTCATTCTTGTAACCTTTGCCAACGGTATGGTCACAAACAGGAAATGACATCAGGTCGATGAACGCAACTTCGTTAGTAACAACCATTTTAGTGACTTCAGCTGAGCAAATGATGTTACCTGTTGTTGGGAATGTCATCTCCTTAGCATTCGCACCTGTGCCTTCAGTCCAATAGACCTTGACGCAGAAGTTTGCCTTACCTGCAACAGCTTTAGCATAGTTAGCGCCACTTGTAGGTTGAACACGAACATCCTTAGCATTTTTACTAACTTTCTTTGCTACTTCCCAAAGTGAGCCATGACTAACTCTTGCAACTCTTTCTTCCTTGGTTCCTACGTACTCTTGTAAATCTCTCATAATTTCTAAATATTTAATGGTTATGGCATACGGGGTACACCGATTCTTTAAAAAAATTGTGGGGTTGTTTATTGGAAGTCCCCTAAACAAAGACGCACACAAAATATTTTAAAAAATAAAAAAAAAATTGAATTTCCATTGTCACACAGAAAATGATATAATTAAAAAAATTAATTTTATATTTGTGTAATTACAAACTAAATATGAAACCAAACATTATAAAACAAATTATCGGCTACACGGTTAGTGGGCCTTTAGACCGCGCAGAAAAGTATTATACGATTATGTCGACACTCAATGATTTACACCTAGAGAAACGAGAGGTTCAGCTAATGGCATTTACCGCCGTGAAAGGGAATATTTGGAGTAAAGCTTCTAGGGAAGAGTTTGTGAAGGAGTACAAAAGTAGTCTGGCTACGGTTGGAAATATAATTACGAAATTGTCTAAAAGACATTTGTTAAAGAAAGAAAGTAAAAAAGTGTTTGTAAATAAAGCATTACTTTTAGATTTTAATAATACATTAATTTTAAATATAAATTTAGTTAACGATGATAAAGATAGAGGAGAAGCCAGCTAATATGTCAGTGAGGGAGTATCTTTCAAAGCTCCTTGGGAAAAGAGAAAATATTTCGGAGCGAGTAATTTCTTCTGTTGTTACACATGAGTATGATAGTGCTAATGCTGCATTACAAAATAAAAATAGTATTGAAATATCAGGATTTGGAAAATTTTATTACAATGTTAAAAAAGCCGAAAGAACAATGCAAAAGTGTTTGTCACAGAAGAAAGCCTATCAAGAAATTCTCGACAAACCCGGAATCTCAGACAAGAAGAGACATGCGAACGAACAAAAAATAATCACTGTTGAAAAAAACATAGCACATTTAATTAAAAGGAACGGGAAATGAGTAAGATACAAGAAGTTTATGATGGTTGGAAAAACTTAATAAATCCAGATGAAGATTTAAAACCTTTTATTGAGGACGTTTCTGCGGCGCGTATGAAGATTTGTTTAGGTTGTGAGTTTCATAGTGATAATGTAAAAAATAAAAGTTTATTATCAGAAGTAAGATTTGATAAGCATTGTACAAAATGTGGGTGTACAATTGCTGCTAAAACTAGAAGTTTACTTAGTGAATGTCCTCTTACACCTCCATTATGGGGAAAGGCTGTTAAAGAATAATGATTATGAGCGATAAAATTATATTACGTAAAATTCATTTAGGATCATTAATAGATTTGTTAGAATATTTATATGACAGTGGTGCTGTTTTTGTAGATATTGTTGGGCTTGCTAATGCTCCTACAGAACAGGATGAAATTCTTGTTGCTGTGAACCCTGAATATTTTAAGAACGATGATGATGATGATAATGACGATGATGATGTTGAACAAATCCCTCCATTAACTCCATTTTCAGGAATGTCTAAAAAAATAAAAGAGGAACAAGAAAAAATTTCTGATATTAATGATGTTATAAATAGATTGTTATAATGGCAACAAAAAAAAATTATATAAATGCCGAACTTGATTGGGCAGAAATTCAGTTACAAAATTGGAAAGAATACGTTGAAAATAATCCTGTTCAAAGTCTTAAAGATAGAATTATTTTTAAAGAAATCAAAAGTGGGAGAGTTCCCCAAGTGGTAGCTAGTGTTGAAACACAAGGTAAATTTATTCAGGAAACTATGAAAAATTATCTGGCGTTACTTTCGGAAGTTAATAGGTTGCGTGAAGTGGAGGAAGAGAAAAAGAAAGCCAGAGGGAAAGGAAATGTACCACACAGAATGCGTTAATTATGCTAATAGATTTTAAATATTGCCCTGTTAGAGGCCTCGTTAATTTTACAATTGAGGCTTCTCCTAATTTTTTAGAAAACAGGAATAAAAAAAGGAAACAGCCCAAAGTGTTTTATGGAAAAAATTGTAACAAAATTTAAAGATTGGTTTATAAACATAAAGCACCTTCCAAAAGAAGGCACTGAAGAATTTGAAAAACTATCAAGGCGAGAAGAGATTAGGTGCTTGGCTGGAGTATGGGTCGACGGAGTGTATTTTAGCGGTTGGTTATATTGGAACATAAATCATTGGTGGATTAGAATTGATTTTGAGGATGAATATGGGAATGATGTTAGGATTGAGAAGGTTGCGGAACTTAGGGATAATGAATGGATTCGTGCAAACCATTTAGAAAATTGTAAAGCAGCCCGGGCAGGTTATATTGAAGTTGGTGGAAGACAAGGTGGAAAGTCTGAAATGGAAGCTTCATATTTTACTTATAATGCTATTTTATTTAAAAATACACAGAATGTAATTGTTTGTGGTAATGATTCGGATTTATCTTTATTGAAAGATAAGGTGGATTTTGGAATGAGAAAACTTTGGAAAGGATTAGCTATTCCTAGATTAGATAAAACCTGGAAAAGTAATCAAATTCGTTTAGGGTATAAAGATGATAAAGGTGAAGATGAAATTTGGAGTTATATTATTATTCGTAATGCTAGAGATGGTGTAAATACAGAAGCAGCAGCAGGTACAACAGCAAAATCATTTGTAATGGATGAAATTGGAAAGTATAGTTTTGCTGCGGCATTTCAGGCAGCAGAACCTGCGTTTAAAGGTAAATATGGGTGGAGAGCAGTTCCTATATTAGTGGGAACAGGAGGTTCATTTGAAAATGGTGCTGATGCAGAAAATATATTTTATAATCCAGAAAGTCATAATTTCTTAGGTATCTTTGACAAGAAAATGAACCAAAAAACTGGATTGTTTCTTAGTGGTATTTACAGACAAGAAAATAAGGAATGGACAAGTTTAGGAGATTGGTTAGCCTTAGAGTATGGATTAAACATTTCAAAAAATAGTGATCTACATAATATAAAAATTAATGTTGCTAATAAAGAAAAAGCAGAAGCATTAATTATGGAAGAGCGGGAAGCAAAGAAAACTAATCCCGATCGTACACTCTATCTTAAACAGATAATGTATTACCCACTCACAGTTGATGAGTGTTTCCTTTCCTCACAAGAAAATATGTTTGACATTGAAGGAGCCAAACGACAAAAACAAAAACTAATTTTACAAGAAAGAACCGGAATACCAGTTAGACTTAGGTTTAATGAAGATGGAAAAATTACGCATGATTTAGTAGATGAATTACCTATCAGTAATTTTCCGTTGAAACCAAGTGATAACAAAGATGCTCCTATAATAATTTATGAGTTTCCAATAGAGTCTCCTCCTTACGGATTGTATGTTGCCGGAGTTGACCCATATAGACAAGGGAAAGCGGCTTATTCTGCTTCATTAGGGAGCGTGTATATTTATAAACGTATGCATTCATTAACAGGAGAAAAATATCAAGATATGTTTGTAGCTAGTTATACAGCGCGTCCTGATAGAAAAGAAGTTTGGGAAGATCAAGCAAGATTGCTTATAAAAATGTATAATGCAAGAGCTTTGGTTGAAAACGATGAATATAGCTTTATAGATTATATGATTAGTAAAGGTGACAGTCATTATTTGGAAAAGCAACCTTTGTGGTTACGAGAGATTGTTCCTAATACAACAGTGAACAGAGATTTTGGAATACATAGAAGTGCACTTAAAATTATTAGTTTTATGCACGGGCAAATGAAAAAGTATTTGGAAGAGCAATTAGTTTTAGAAAAAGATGATAATGGTGTAATAATTAGAGAAGTGTTAGGAGTAAATCGTATTTTAGATCCTGTATTACTAGAAGAAATTATACAGTTTCACGATGACTTAAACACGGATAGACTTGTAGCTGCTGAGTTAGCTATTGCACTTGCAAATAAACTTGACCCTATATTAGGTGCAATTGGCGGATCAGGAGATCCTAGAATTGTATCTTTACATAAAAACAAAACAAAAAAACGTAGCACATTTTCAAATAATTCGCGTTCTACTTTTAATAGAAAAAGTCTTAAATTATTTAACAACAAATAACACACAAGTTATGGCAATTATAACGCACAACAAAGAGGATAATGTTAATTATGCTTATTTAAACATTTTTCCTGACCAGTTTAAGACTGAAAAGTATAAACAAAAAGATACTTACGTTAAGCAGACGATGGATTATTTTGCCAATCGTGCTTATGCTGAGTATGTAAGAAATAAAAACACTTTTGTAAAAAACTATGATTTAGTAAAAGGAATTTTACGTCCAGAAGATTTTTACGAAGACCAAGACGTAAAAAGTTTTGCTGACATTTTACAAGGAGATTTAGACTTACCTTCTTACGTACAACATTATTCTATATTAACAACACCTATTAATGAGCTTTGTGGAGAAGTGTCTAAAAGGCCTGATACTTACAGATCAAAAGCTTTTGATGACGACAGTAAAGCTGAAGAGTTAAAATTTAAAACTGAAGTGCTTAAAGAATATGTTATAAGTAAAGCTAAACAGCAGCTTATAGCTGAAGGAGCGTTAGAAGGAGAAGAAATTCCACCAGAAGAACTTGAACGCATGACTCTTGAACGTGTGCAAGATGAAATAGATAATTACACCTCTGTTGCTGAAAAATGGAGTAACCATGTTTTAACTTCACACAAAGCTGAGTTTAATCTTAAAGAACTAGGTGAAGACGCTTTCCGAGATTTAATGATTACTGGTAGAGAATTTTACCATATATATGAAGATAATTCTAAAACTGGTTTTAATGTTGAAGTGGTAAATCCTAAAAATCAATGGCATCTTTCAGCACCCGACAGAAAATATATTTCTGATGTTTCAGGAAGACATAGAGGAGCCTATGCTGCCGGAAAAATAGAAGTAATGGAGATTTCAGAAATAATTGAAAGTTGCCCAGAATTAAATAAAAAAGAAATTGACCATTTACGAGAAGGCCTAGAAGATTATGGTATTATGGGAGCTAGAGAATCTAACTTAGGAAAATCAAGAACTATAGGTGGCCAAGACACAATTACCTATGACACTTACGATCCTCTAGTTTTACAAAGTAGAATGATGATTGATTCAGATTTAAAAGGAGGTGAGGATTCTCTTAATGATTTTTTAGGGTTAACAGACAATAGAAGTAGCTTTGGATACAAATATGTTGTTGTTACAAGTTATCATATAAGTAAAAAACAAGTTGGAAAAGTAATTTACTTGGATGAGCTAGAAATGGAGCAAACAACATTAGTTGATGAGAATTATAAAAGTGGTGATATTCCTACACAAATTAGTTTAGAGTGGGGTTGGATTAATCAAATTTATAAAGGAAGAAAAATTGGACCACATATTTATCACATGAGTCCTTTTAAACTTCTTCCATATTTACCTATTATAGGAACTATTTATGAGTTAAAAAATACAGAGGCTAGAAGTCTTGTAGATTTGATGAAACCATTTCAAACTATTTATAATGTAGCTTTGAATCAACTGTGGGAGCTTTTAAAAAAAGAAATTGGTAACGTTGCCAGTGTAAATATTAGACGTATTCCTAGAGTTAAAGATGGAGATGGTCAAGATGATATTGATATTTGGGAAATGGAGGCAAGAGAACGCGGAATTATATTTGATGATGATTCTCCAGAAAATACAAAAAGTCCTGTAAGTAATACATCTGTTGCAAGAAATGTAGATTTGACAAGAACAAATGAAATTCAGTCTAGGTATAACTTAGCTGTACAAATAAAAAATGAGTGTTGGGAACTCATTGGAATGTCAAAAGCAAGAATGGGAAGCGTAGCAGCAAGCGCAACCGCTACAGGAACAAATACAGAAATGCAACAGTCTTACACTCAAACAGAACCTTTGTTTGTTGCACATGAATATGTTTTTGGACAATTAAATCAAGCTCTTATTGATGCATCACAATACATAGAAAGCAGTAAAGAAGAAAGCACAATTAGTTACATAACCAACCAAGGAGAATCAGCTTTTATAAGTGTACAAGGGAGCGAAATTTCTCTTAGGGATATAAAAGTGTTTATGACTAATAGACCTGAAGATACTAAGTTGTTTGGAGAAATACGAGCATTGTCTCAAGCAGTGTTACAAAACGGGGGATCTATTTACGATGTTTCAGAAATGTATAGTGACCAATCTATTCGTGAACTTAAACGTAAGTTTAAAAAGATTCGTGACGAGCAAACTGCTATGCAACAAAGACAACAAAAAATCGAAGAAGATCAAATACAACAACAACGTGAAGCTGTTCAAGCAGAAATTGCTGAGAAACAAAGACAACATTCTGAAGACATGCAAAATAAAAATTATCAGAATCAATTGGATAGAATAAATGCAAAAGAACTTGCAATTATTAGAGCTACAGGATTTGGACAAGTTCAAACACCAGATGCTAATAATAACGGATTCCAAGACATTTTAGAGTCAAGCAAATTTAATGCGGAAAGACAACAAGCTTCCCAAGAACATGCTATAAAATTAAAAGAAATTAATTCTAAATCACAACTAGAAAATAGAAAACTAGATGTTGCTCTAAAGAACCAAGACAATGATTTAGCTATAGCAAAAGAAAATGCTAAAGGAAGAAATAAACCTACTTCTGCAAAAAAATAATAAAAAAAATGATAATCAAGTGTAGTGAGAATTAGTTAATGCTATATTACCAAGAATAATTATCTGTATGTGATAGTTTTATTTTGGTAATTGCTAGTGTTCCTATTAATTTTACTACTAATACAAACCAATATTTTTTAAACAACTACATTATGGCAAATGAGATAGAACAAGACAATTTCAGTTTTGGCATCCAAGATACTGTTCAAATAGGAGCAGGAAATTCAAATTTATTAAACGACTTACTTGGAGGAGACGGTGGTGAAGATGTTACCACAGACCCTGATAAAATCCAGGATATAAACACTCCTGATGGTAAACCTAAGCCTAGTGATAAGCCTGCTGCAAAAAAAGAAGAGGAAGAGGAAGCAGATGATTCACTTGATAGTTTTTTATCCAATAATGATGATGAGGATGATGATGACGATGATGTTATAGAAGGTGTTAAACAAAACGCTGGTAAACCTAAAAAAGCAGGTGTAGAAAAACAAAAGAAAAAAGAAGACGATGATGATGATAATGATGACGATAAAGTACCTGGGACACAATTTGGAGCATTAGCAAATGATTTAATTGAGCTAGGAGTATTTAGCCCTTCTGCTGAAGGTGACGAACCTATTACAACTCCTGAAGCTTTTTTAGCTAAATTTAATACAGAAAAAGAAGAAGGAGCAAGAGCAATGGTTGATAATTTTCTAGGACAATTTGGAGATGACTATAAAAATGCATTTGATGCAATTTTTGTTAACGGAGCAGACCCTAAACAATATTTTCAGTCTAGTGTTAAGTTAAGAGATTTTTCAAACATGGATTTAACTAACGAAGCTAATCAAGAAAAAGTTGTAAGGCGCGCACTAGCAGATCAAGGTTTTGAAGAAGAAGACATTGAAGATGAAGTTGAAAGACTTAAAAACTATGGTGATTTAGACACCGTATCTCAGAGACACCATAAAGTACTAATTAAAAAACAAGCCGCGGCATTAGAAGAAGAAACTAAAGCTACACAATCAAAACAAGCACAAAAATTACAATTAAAGCAAACTTATTATACTAACGTTAATAAATTGCTTCAAGATAAAGTAAAAGAAAAAGAATTTGATGGTTTACCATTGAATCCTAAAATTGCAACAGAACTACAAGATTTCCTATTAGTAGATAAATGGAAAACCGATTCAGGGGACACACTGACAGACTTTGATAAATATATCTTAGACTTAAAGCGTCCAGAGAATCACGCAACAAAAGTTAAAGTAGGATTACTGCTTAAACTCTTAGAAAAAGACCCAACCTTATCCACTATACAAAAAAGTGGCGCATCTAAAAAATCTAATGAGCTGTTTAAGGAAGTCTCTAGGCAAGTAGCAAATACCCCTAAAAAAACCACAGGTAAAAGCTGGTTTCAAAATTAACTTTAACAAAAATTAATTAACAATGGCATTACAAACAATCCCTGGATTAACCGGTTTTAACTATGCTCGAGTATCTTCAATGGATAGACGTGCTACGGCAAAACTAACAGATTCTAATCACTTAGAGTCTTTCCACACCACTGAGCCTGCTGATTACGATAAAAAGATTATCAGCATCTATACACAAAGTTCTTTGTATAGTAATGATTTCTTAGACATGATTAACAAGAGCACACCGTTTTATATCGATAACAACAGTGATGCTTGGAAATGGAAAATTGAAGTTCCCTACCAATTCCCAAAAATTATAGATGTCCCGACATCTACCTTAAACTTAGCTAAACCAGGTATTGATGGTCAAGAATTTCAATTTGTAACAGATACAAATGAATTTTCTAAAAACGCCATCTTATCTATTGGTACACGCAAATACGGCCCTAGAGTTTATGTAATTAAAGATCCTGTGCCTTGGAACAACGGTTTCTTGAACACAGTGACACTTGTTTCTGACAACCCAACAGTAGACTTTATTCAATCTCGTTTCTTATCAATTGGTACTGAACTAGAATTAGTAGATGCTGCAATTGGTGAATTTGACCAAGATTTACTTGGATTGCCAAGATTAGGTGATCATATTAGTATGTTTGAATCATTAGGTTCAGGGTACGGATTTGAACACAAAATTACTGAATGGGCAGATGCTCGTACATTGAAAGATTCTAAGGGTCAAGCTTTAGACCTTTTAGTTTACGCTCCTCAAAGACGTAATCAAACTCCAATTACTAGGAATGATGTTCGTTGGGAGCCATTCGTAGAATATTGGATGAGAAAATCGATGATTGAATTAAAGGTTAAACGTATGATTTGGGCTCGCCCAGGTACAGTTAAATCTGGTGGTTCTCGTCAAGAAGTTAAGCGTACATCTGCAGGTGTTTATCACAGAATGCGTACCAATGGTAACCATGTTCCTTACAACCGTGGAGAATTTTCTGCTAACCTTATACGTACAGTGTTTGGAGATTTATTCTACAGACGCGTTGACGCTAAGAACAGAAGTGTGAAAATGTACACCAATGAAGCTGGTATGGATGTGTTCCAACAAGCTATTAAAGAAGATGCATTAAACTCAGGGTTAACCTTTGTTGCAGATTCTGGTGATAGATACATGCAAGGTAGTGGTCAAAACATCACTTACAACTTTGCTTTTGATGCAATGGTTACTCGTGAAACAGGTAGAGTTGAATTAATTCACTTAAAAGAACTTGATTTACCTCAAACAAACCTTGAGTTTGGTCAAAACAAAAAATCAACACCAGTATTTATGGTATTTGATGTGTCTCCATCTTCTGACGGAAGTATGCTTAACAACATGCGTGAAGTAAGAATAAAAGGTGAAACATCAATGACTTGGGGTTATATTGACGGTACTCGTCATCACTTAGGCTTTGCGAAGTCACAAGGTATGAGTTCTGCAAATAAATTCCCAGGGTATGAAATCTGGATGAAAGATAGATGTGATATTTTTATTGAAGACCTGTCTCGTACAGTGTTGATTGAAGAAATTCCACAATTCTAATAACTGATTAAATTCCTCAGTGTGTAGTTTCTTTAAACAACACATTGAGGTTTACTAAATAGGTGCTGCCTTTGAGCTATGTTTTTGATGCAAAGCACCTGACTAAGATTTTTAAACCAATTTTTTAAAACTACATATTATGGGTAAGATAGGAAAAGTCTCTACTATTACTAGAGAATTTCATAACTCTAGGCTGCAAACAATGGAAAGCGAGCTTAGTAAAGTCGGAAGAACACGTATTCCTGGAACAGGAGTATTTAAGTTTCCTTATAAAGAGCTAGATGGTAAATACCGAACAGGTTTAGATCCAGATGCATCTTATATACAAAGAATCGGAGACAAAGCCGCTAAAGAGTATGAAATTAAAAGAGTTACCGATCTTCGTATAAAGCTTGAAAATCAGCTTGGAGGAATTGATTTAGGCCCGTGGTCTAAGTTTTGGAATTTTGGATTATCAAAATCTACAAATGATTACACACACGTACAGCCTTATAAACTTCAAGACGGAGACAATCTTTTTGACCTTGGAGTTACTTGGCAAGAGTTAACTTTTTCATGGTTAAGAGTACATCCAACTATTGCAAGTTCATTACAAGCTTGGCAAAATGGAGATTATCCTGCTGACACACAATTTTACGTAATGGATGATGAAGTTGAAAACGCTGTTCTTTACAAAAAGAAACAACTAATCAACAAAGCTATTGTCAAATTAGATAATATGACTGCAACTAAGAGAATCAAAGTTGCACGTTTGTTAGGGTTACCTGTAAGTGAAGACACTAAAGAAGAGTTTGTTTATAATCAACTTGATACAGTTCTTAAAGGAACAGAGTTTAAGTCTGGTAAACATAAAGGTTTAGATCCTGTTAGAGTGTTTACTAATATTGCAGATATGAAAGATAATATCTTACATATTAAAGATTTAGTAAAACAAGCAATGGCTCACTCTATTTATAGAGAAAAAGCTACAGGAAAAGTTTATGAAGGTGAGTTTGAAATAGCTGGCTCCCAAGACGAATTAGTTACATATCTTGCTGATAATGATAATCAGGATGAGTTATTAATTTTAGAAGAGAAGTTAAAATCTAAAAAATTAGCAGCAGTTTAAAATGAATTATCAATTTTTAGAGGATTATAAAGAACACATAAACAACGCTTTAAAAGAAGAGTTTGTTTGTGTGTATGTTGACCACCCACCTCATAAAGAAGATAAAAATTTAAAAGATTTTTTAAATGATACAAGTAGATAGTTTATTATACAAGATAGATCAAAAACTTAATAAACTATCTTCCAATGCTCACCAACAGATTCAACTAGAAGATAAAATTCTTGCTTTAAATGAGGCTCAAATTTCTTTAATTAAAACTAAGTTTAGTGGAGGTTTTGGAGTAGCTAACAGGATGGGTTTTGGTGCTACAAAAAAAAGATATGAAGATATTGAAAATCTCGTAGTTGATTTTAACAAAAATGCTTTATCTTTGAAAGAGGTTAATAAAGATTTGAACCAATGGGAAGCAAATATTGCTGAATTAAAACCAGAGTTCATGTTTTATGCTGACAGCTTTTTATTAGCTGACAAAGGAAAATGTAAAGACAAAGTAATTTGGATTAACAAAGACCTTTTAAAACATGGAGATGTTCAATTTCTTTTAAAAAATGATAACTACAAACCTTCTTTTGAATACGAAGAAACATTTAATTCCATCCAAGGAAATAAAATAAGTGTTTTTACTGATAACACATTTACACCAACTAAATTATTTATAATGTATATAAGATACCCTGCTTATATTGATAAGGAAGGGTATGTTAAATTTGACGGCAAGGATTCTATTACAACAGATTGCGAGCTTAATAATTATTTAGAAGACGAACTGTTAGATATAGCAGTTAGAAATTTAGGTACGTACACTGAAAATTTAATGGCAGCTCAAGCTGCTGTAACAAGAATGCAAACAAATGAATAAATATTAATTTAAACTTAAAACAAAAATGGCTGATTTTTCTTTGACCACGTTATTCGTGGCTCCTGTGGGGCAGACTGCTCTCCCTAGTTCAGGATCAACCCAAGACCTCACCGCAGGTCAAATAGGTATTTTCAACAATGTGTATGCTACTACAGCTGCAGGGGGTATGGCAACAACTCCTTATTTCTATGTAGCTCAAGGGCGTGAAAACACTTACTTACAAGGATCTAAAAGATCTGATAAAGTAGCAGGTGCTTTAAATAGTGCTTTGCGTAAAAATGTAACTGAATGGTACAAAGTAACTGGTTCTGCCGTTGCTTCTAATCAGATTATTGAAATTTCTAACTGGTCAGTATTACCAGGACAAGATGTATCTTTAACTCTTCGTGGACATTCAAGTTATGTTGACACACTTTATTACAATGGATTTACACGTACAGTAACTGTAAAAGGTGCTTGTTTAGATTGTGGTGCAGACCCTTGTGTAGAGGTAGATGTTCCTCAATTAATTGATGATATTATTGAAAAATTAAATGCAAGTGTTCCTGGAAATAACCCAGACAACATTTCTTTTAGTACATTTTATACGTATCAAAGAATTGGTGATGACCAAGCTGCAGTTTTACGTATTGAAGGAAAACCTTTAACTAAGTATGGTGTTCCTTGTGACATTGCAGCAAATTCTCATGAATACGATAGATTTTGGTTTAGAGCTTTCCCTTTTATAGGCCCTGACACAACTTCTGATTTTTACGTTGACGATTCTTGTAGTATTATAGCAGAGACAGCAATTATACAAGAAGCTGGTTACGCCAGTGGAACGTATGAAGAAATTAAGCAACTTGAAATTAACTATTATAGTTACCAAGCAGGTTACTTAAAGCATTTATACAGAATGGCGGGTTACAACCAAAATTTTGAGCCAATTGCTGTACCAGGAACTGTATATGATACTTATTATGTTAAGTTCATTGATTACGATGCTTCACAAAGAACATGGGGTGATTACATTCCTGTTGACAGTATGATTATTATAGCTGTACCTACTGGTAGTGCGTTTGCTACTGCCTTAGAAGCTGTTTTAGTCGCTGGATTAGGGGCAGTTACTGCGGATAACACAGTTTACACTACTACAACTACAACTACTGTTTAAAAATAGAAGTTTAGTTAAACCTATGCCAGAGGGTGAGAGGATTCTCATAATCCTCTGGCATTTTTTATTTTAAAACGTTATGGCTGAGTTAAATTTAGATTTTTTAGTGTTACCCACTTATACCAAATATTCATTAGGTATTGCAGATAATTCAATATACCCAAATGATCCTCCAACAGTAATCTCTCCTACGTTAGAAATAACTGTTCCTGGAGGACATAATTCTGTTAGTATTGTATTTAACATACAAGATTTTAATGTTTTAAACTCTACAATGTTAGGGATAACTTCCCAAGGTAAAGAAGAAGCTCTTCCTGATGGTGTTTATACTATAAGGTATTCTGTTACTCCTTCGTACATAAACTTTATAGAAAAGAGTTTTATGCGTGTGAATCAGCTTTTAGAAAAGTATGATGAGGCGTTTTTGACGTTAGAAATGATGCAATGTGACTTGTCTATAAAGAGACAACAAAAAGTTACATTAAGTACAATAAATTTTTTTATTCAAGGAGCGATCTCTGCCGCAAACAATTGTGCAATTAATGATGCTGTAACTTTGTATAAAAAAGCAAGCACTATGTTAGATCAATTTATTAACAATGGGAAATGTTGTGGTAATAATTTTATTGTAAATTACGTATAATGGCAACTTGCACAAATTGTAAAAGAAATGTAGGGTGTAGTTGTAATTTACAACAAGGACTTTGTTCAACCTGAAGACCTAAAAAATAAATGTAATGTTAAATATAAGACTTACTAGTTGTTCAGAATGTTCTCAAATACCTACACTATTATTAAAAATAGATTGTAAGTTAGCTGAGATGTCTAAAGTATTGTATCAAAACTTAGTTTTTATGTTGAATAAGAAGTTTAATGCTTGTGACATAGAAACACTTTTGGTACTTAAAAGAATTTTAGAACATCGCGTATGTAACCCTGAATATACTTGTAAATTTTCTTTAGAACAAATTGCAGGTAAAGTAAACATGTTAACATCAGGATGTTGTACTTGTGATAAAAATAACCGTAAAGGTGAGATAACAACGACTACAACTACAACAACAGCATCTTGTTATATTGTTGGAACCGGTTTAATAATATTTGTAGAATAATTTAATTAATAATCAATTTTAATAAAGAAAAATAATGGGACAGTGCTCAAATTGTTATGACGGTTGTACACAAACCACTTCAGATAAATGTGTAAAATACACAGGAATGGATGTTGGTGTTTTAGGAATTAAAAAAGGAGACTCATTGTCGTATGTTGAACAGGCTATTATTGGATTCTTAGTTACAGCGATTAACGGAACAGGAATAAAGTTTAATGTATCTGAACAAGATATGTGTAAAATTGTTTCTGATAATCTACAAGATTGTCAAGATCTTTCAATAGTAGATTATATTACAGCGTTAATTAAAACAGCATGTACTTTAGATGAAAATATTACATCAGCACAATCTAGTATTGATGGAATTAATTCCAGTTTTGATCCCGGATGTCTTACATCTATAAATGGTTCTGAAGGAGCACATATAGCTGTTCAAGCTGTAATAAATAAATTATGTGGAGTAGATGCAGCTTTAGGCGCATTAGCATTAAATATTTCAACAAACTATGTAAGGATTGAAGATATAAACACATACATAGCAACTTATCTTGCAGAAAACGCTAATAACGGAAACAGTGGAATTCAAACTAAAATGGTTCCTTTCACAATAGTAGAATATTATGGCCCATTAAATTTCTTTGATGCTACAGGAGCAGGAACAGGAGAATGGACTAATATTTATTTATGTAACGGTGAAAACAATACACCTGATAAAAGAGGTAGAGTTGCTGTAGGAACAACTGATGGCTCAATGCGAGGAGGCGCACATGCAGCAGCAGTAAACCCTTCAGTTTCTGGAAACCCAACTTACACTCTTTTAATGACATTAGGAGACAACTCTATAGTGTTGTCTGAGCCTCAAATGCCTTCACATGTGCATACAGGAGTAACAGATCCTGCAGGAGCCCATTCACATACAGTGTCAGGTGTTATTACAAGACAAAATAGTGATGGAGATGCATTGTCTAGAGAAAATAATATTTCGGGAGGTGCAAACACTGTAAATACTTCTGAGAATGGTTCTCACGCACATGATTTTATAACTCATGCTAAAGGAGGTAACTTAGCTCACTCAAATATTCAACCTGTTTTAGCTTGTCACTACATAATGTATATACCAGTTTAATATGAATGTTATATGTCCAGAATGTACAGAAAAAATTGTAACAACTAACCCTTGTTGCAACGCGTATTCAAGATACACAGGAAGCAATGTACCTTACACAGGTCCAGTTTTAAATACACTTGGCATAAATCCTTGTGATACAATTAATGTTGCGCTTGAAAAACTTGAAATAAAAATAACAGAATTAGAAGGAATTATTAATTCTATGAACCTTGAATAAATTGTAATGAATTTATACATAACATTAACTCTAGCAGGAACTGATACAGGCCCTTTTAATTTATACTCTGATATAACAGAGTTTTTAGTAGCATTTGAAAGTGGAGTTACACGTGCAGAATTGATGACAGGTTATTCTACAGCAAATGCTCCTGCGGGAACAACTATAGTTAGAATAAAATCGGTTAATAAACTTTGTAATAATTTTATAGATGTAGATTCAACAAACTTAGAATATTATTTTGAACCGAGATCTGGAGCATACACTGTAGACTTTATTGATAACGGTAATTCTGCTTTTGTTTATGGTTATTTTAATGGTTACTATAATGGAAACAATTTAGTTCCAGGAAACCATTTAGTAAAGGTAAACTCTGATAGAACTTACGACACAAGCTTCGATATTGACCAAGGATTTAATGAGCATATTGTTTACTCAGGAGCAACTTTATTTAAAACTGCAAACAATAAATTAATTTTGTCTGGATTTTTTACATCTTTTAACGGTGTAACTGCTAACAGAATTATTAGATTAAATCCTGATGGATCAAGAGATAACACTTTTGACGTAGGAACAGGTTTTAATAATTACACAACAAGTATTATAGAAGATTCTTTAGGATCTTTATTTGTAACAGGAATTTTTAATGCTTATAAAGGTGTATCTGCTCAAAAATTAGTTAAGATTTCAAATAATGGGGTAAGAGATGCAAGTTTTGATGTAGGAGTAGGTTTTAATAATTCAGTTATTTCTAGTTTAATAAACCCTGATGATACTTTTTATGTTTCAGGTTATTTTACTTCTTATAAAGGTATTACAACTGCTACAGGAATTGTAAAATTAAATCCAGACTCAACTGTAGATGCAAGTTTTGATGCTGGAATAGGTTTTAATGTTGGTGTTTTAAAACCTACATTTCTTTTAAGAATAGGCTTAGAAACGTCTTTTTATGTATTTGGACACTTTACTACATATAAAGGTATAAATGAAGCATACGGAATTAAATTAAATTCTGACGGCACTAAAGATACATCATTTAATATAGGAACAGGTTTTAATGGACCTATAGGGTTTTCAAAAATTATATGGGCAAATAAAATTTTATGTCAAACTTCAGCAACAGATTATAATGGAACACCTGTTTTAGGTTATATTATTTTAAATGCAGATGGGACTATTTATCATAGTTTTGCCATATCTTATGGAACTGTTTATGCTATAGGAAATAATTTATATGGAACAAAAATAGGTTTTCCAGCACAAACTCAATTAATACTTACTTATACACCGTAATCATGACAGTAGAAATACAATTAACAACCGTAGGAATAGATTCAACAACTTTTGATTTATACTCAAATGTAGATGGATTTACAATTCCTTTTGTAGGTGGACTAAGTGCTGCAATAATGTTAGCAGGTTATACTTCTACAGTTGTTCCCGACTTTACAACAATTATTAGAGTACAATCTACAGGAACAAAATGTTCTAACTTTATTGATATTATTTTAGCAACAACTACAACTACGACTACAACTTTAACTCCAACTACAACTACGACTACAACCATAGAACCTACAACAACTACAACAACAACAACGTTAGAGCCAACAACAACAACAACCACAACCACCACTTTGGAGCCAACAACAACAACCACAACCACCACTTTGGAGCCAACAACAACAACTAGTAGTACCACAATAGCACCAACAACTACCACTACTACTACAAACGGTAGTAAACTTATTCTTGATAACAATAGTAATAGTAATACAATAGAAAATGTAACCGGTACCAATTGGACTATTTCAATAGGTACTCCTACTGGTCCAGGAGTAACAACTTTCGGGGAGCAAGAAGGTACAACTGGAGCAGTTAGTGTAGAAATTACAGTGATTGTTAATGGTTGTATTTCTATGTATAGAAACGGAGTGTTAATTGAATCTATAAATGTTACTTCTACAGGAGTATATACATTCTCTGCAATACCAATAACTGCATCAGATAATATTATATTTGTGCTTAATGATGGATCTTGTTAATTTTTAAAAAAAAAATAAAATGGCTAAAATAAACAAAAAAGCATATTTAAGATATGATGGAAATGGGAAAGTTATTCCTATGAGTATGGTGTTAAGAACATCCAAACCTAGAGTAGGTAATTGGAAAGAAATTGATGCAACATTGTGTTGTTCTCCTTCTACTACAACTACTACAACTACAACTTAAATAAACTTTTCTTTGTTGGTTTAGAAAAGTTTAAGCTCCCTAGAACAATTTTAGGGAGCAATTTAAGTTAAAACTATTCTGTATATTTACATTAAAATTTAGTTTACACACTATGGGAACAATGAGAAACATGATTTCGGATGTTAGAGGGATGGATAGAATCCTTTCTACAGATTCGCAAATAACTGACAGAGTTATTGCTTCTGAGATTAGAAGCACTTCTTTATTGTTAATAAAACGAGACACAAATCTTAGAAAATTGTGGTCTACAGATACAATTTTTACAACAATACCATGCTTAGAAATGGAAGAAGTTCCTATAACAGAGTGTTGTGATTTAAATTTAGACATGCTTATTTCTAGATCAAAGTTTAAGATTCCTAAAATTTTAGAAGGAAATTATCAGTATGTAATTCAGGGAGTTTATAGTATAAATATATTAGGAGGCAGAGGAACTGTTCTTAAAGGAATTAGTGTAAACAGATATATTAATCTTTTAAAGCTTTCAAATATAAAATCAGACGCGTACTATTGGATTAGCAACGATTATCTTTATTGCACAAACTCAGATACTAAAACAATACGTTTAGTAGCGTTGTTTGAGAATTCGTTAAGCAATGAAATACTTTTTCCAGAATGTGATTGTGGAGATAACTTTGATTTAAAGGAGTATTGTAAAAATCCTTTAGATCGTGAGTTTTATTTACCAGGTTATCTTAAAAAGCAAGTGTTAGATTTAACAAAAAAAGCTCTTAAAGAATCCTACTTTTCAATACCCACAGATGTTTCTAATGATGGTATTGACGGACAATCAGCAAACTCAACACCAACTAATTAATGTCTAGAACTAAAATAGAATGGAGAAGTGGAAGTAAGGAAAACTATTTAGACTTTTGTGCTAAATATCCGGACATAAAATTATCTTTTATAGAATGGAAAAATGTTATCTATTCTTACAATGATATGTTTAGATTATATATTTTAGAAACTGGAGAAAAAGTAACTATGCCTTTTGGATTTGGTTACTTTTCTATAAATAAAAAAAAACGTAAAAGAAAAAAAGCTGGTCCAAACGGCGAAGAAAGATTTAATCTTCCTATAGATTGGCAAAAAACAAAACAAAAAGGGAAAATAATATACAATTTTAACTACCATACTGACGGTTATTTTTTTGGTTGGACATGGTTTAAAGAATCTGCAAGATTTAAACAACCTCAACTATGGTATTTTAAACCTTGTAGATCAACATCAAGATTACTAAACCACTATATAATAACAGATACAAAATATCAACATATTTATAAAGAGTGGATTAAATAAATAAAAACAAATATTATGTCATACTACTATAAATATAATTTTATTTCACCTGAACCTACATTTGCAATTGTAAAAGAAGAATTAAAAAGTTATTTTGATACAGGAGCTGTAGATGATTTAATGTTTCCAACATACCTTCACAAATGTTTAGAAAAATTAGGCAGAGCTACACATGCTATTGTGCCTGTAATGCTCTATATAGAAGATTTTACATGTAGACTACCTGATAACTTTTATGCTGTAAGAGAAGCATGGATGTGTACAGAAACAGGAAAAACGCCTTACACACATGGTAGTGCTTTTTATTCTCAAGGTTGTGATATAACTACTATTGAACTTTCTCCGCTTACTGTAGGAGGAGCTTGTCCCCCTTTTGCTTGCTCAAACCCTATTTGTAAAGATACGTCTTGCGGTGGACATTGTATGACTTCTATAGTTCCTGCTGTATTTAAATCGCAATTCCACGTTCCCAGAGAAAGCATAACTAGAAAATTCCTTTTAAAACCCGGAAACATTAGTTTTAACTCTGATTGTAATTATAACTATAATAATGATAGTAATCTTTACGGAAACTATAGTGCATCTGGTAATCCAGAAAGCATGGCTAGTGGAAAATTTGATAGTTTTGATCTACGCGATAATAAGTTTGTAACAACTTTTAGAAGTGGTATTGTTGAATTACTTATGTATGCTTCTGACTACGACACTATAGGAAATCAAATGATCCCTGATAATTATAGAGTAAAAGAATTTATTGAAGCTTTTTTAAAACAAAAAGTTTTTGAAACTCTAATGAATCAAATTAATGATGAAACATCTAAGCAGATTTATGAAAAATATAATTTGTATAAATCAATGGCAGACGAGGCTTACACAATGGCTGAAATAGAGATTAAAAAACAAGATGCCGTTACTAAAATGCGAAGAATTAAAAAACTTAAAGACAAATTTAACATGTATAATCTTCCTGGAGCTAAAGGAATTTATAGAGCGCGTAACCGAAATTATTAATAAGTCATGGCTGAAGAAAAAAACCCAAAAAGCAATATTAACCAACAGTATAATAGTGCTAATGCGGGACTAAATCAAGATAATAGTTTAAGTCAAGTTAAAAAAGGCTTACTAACTTATGCATTAAATGCTGCAGTCGAAAACTATGATAGCAACTCTGTAAATTACCAAAATGAGCCTGGCAATACGGGATGTATTGTGTTTCCTAAAGGATATTCTTTAGTTGGCAATCACTTTATTCCTGAAAGAAGCAAACAAATTTATATGTTAGCTAACCCTGCAATTGGTGCAAGCCAAATAGGGTACATGGATAACAACGATTGTGTATATCGTGTGTTAGCTTGTTCCAATTGTTTAAATTTTGATATTAATCACCCAATACATAAAATGGTACACAAAGTAACAAACTTTGGTGTAGAGATTTATTGGGCAGATAACAATGGAAGACGTTACTTAAACATAGACGACATTCCTAAACCAATTCGTTACGGTAGTACATTATGTGATCCTGTTTATGTTGATGATGATTGTGTAATAGATTGTGCTAAAATAAAATTACAACCTGAGTTTACTATACCTGTTTTAAAAGTAATAGGTTCAGTTTCTGGAGGAGAGAACACTTCAGGGACTGTACAATTTGCAGCTCAGTATGCAGATGCTCAAAGTAATCCCTATACATCTTACTACGGAGTAACAAACCCAACACCTATTGCAGACACAAACATTGTATCTGTAAACTTTAACTATCCTGTAGGAAAGTCTATTGTTGTAGACATACAAAATTTAGATGTTACAGGTAAATACCAGTATTTTAACTTAGCTGTAATAAAAACAGTTAACGGTGTATCTACACCTCAGCTTGTAGGTACGTATTTTATTGATCGCGACAATAAACAAATAACTTACACAGGGCAAAATAAAACTGAAATTACTTTATCTATAAAAGATATTTTTGAAAAGTTTGTGTATTATGATAATGCTGACCATGTAACAACTGTTCAAGACATTCTTGTTTGGAACGGTATGACTATTAGTAAGCGTATAAATTATCAAAAAATTGCAAGTCAAATTAAACTTGAGTGGCAATCTTTTAGATTACCTGCAGGTGAAGACTATTCTGATGTAGAAAATGCAACAAACTTTAGAGGTTATTTAAGAGACGAAGTATATGCTTTTGAAATACAATGGTTACTAACAAATGGAAAAGAAACAGATGGTTTCCATATTCCTGGTCGCGTTAAAAATTCTTTTGATATTGCTTCTCCTAACATTTATCCGAATAATCCTGATTTTATTGGAAACGTAGATGAAGGTAAAGATTATGCTTCTTATTGGAAAATATATAATACAGCTACAGTTATAGGAACTAATCCTGAATATGTTGCAGAAAAAGATTATAAAGGTGCATACCAACACGGAGAAATGGCTTATTGGGAGTCTACAGAGGAGTATCCATGTAACAAAGATATATGGGGTGACTTGTCTGGAAAAAAAATAAGACATCACAAATTTCCGGATGTTGCAATAAGTCCAATATTTGAAAGTCCTTCTTTTCCAGGAAAAAATAGTTTAGTAAGTGAAAATAGAGCAATTTACCCGTTAGGTGTAAAAATTGATATAGCCACTATTAAAAGTCTTATTGCAAACTCAAACCTTTCACAAGAAGAAAAAAACGATATAGTTGGATTTAAAATTCTAAGAGGAGATAGAGGTGTAAATAAATCTATTGTAGCTAAAGGCATGCTACGAAATGTTAATAAATACAAAAGAAAAAAACAAGATTACTTTTATCCAAACTATCCTTATAATGATGTTGGAGAAGATCCTTTTATTAATTCTGTAAACAATGCTTGGGCACAAGAATGTAAATCTTATATAGTAGATGTTTTTAATTTGCCTTTACAACCAGACGGAGAAAGGTACGTTAAACTAGATATTGTTAGTTGTGAGAACAACAAAAAAGCTACAGAAAAAATAACAAAGGAAGGAAAAACAAAAGTTTGTTCTATGACGCTTCCTAGGTTTTCTAGTGTAGGAACATATAATAAAATGGGAGATACACCTCTTATTTCTCAATTTGCAGGAGAAAATAATGTTAATGCAGATAATTATAATAATTATTTATATAAGCCTTTAAGCTCAACAGATGCTATTGTGTATTTTGCTAGTTACGATATATGGAGAGTGTATTGGAGAGATTCTGGGGCATTCCCTTTTGCTGGAGCCCGTGCGGGTTGGGAAGATTTAATAATAAATAACGCACAAGCGCAAGAGTGGCTGAGAGATAGGTCTACCCAAAACAATAGTGACAATATAATAGTTAGAACTCCTGTAGGGTCAAAACCATATTGTTTAGGTGAAAATCAATGTGAAAGAAGCGGAAAACAAAAATTTAAATATGAATTAATTACTACAATTCTTGCTGATGATTGTAGTGAAGAAACTCCTTTACCTAAAATTAAAGACAGCGAAGATTTGTTTTATAGACAAATACTTAACTCACCTGAAACTTCTTTTGGTCAACCATTTTTAGGAAACATTCTTAAATTAGAAAGTGTTATGTATGGTGGTGGAAAGGCACACTTTGTTGAAGTAAAAAATAATGCAAAATATAGGCTATTAACTGAAGAAGCACAAAACGATGCTTTAGCCGCCTCAACTAAACTTGGTTCAATAACAAGTAGTTTTAATGCTACAGCAATGTTTACTGCTTATCAAGCTTATTTACAGATTTATATAAATGGAATTACAAGAAAAAATTATTCATACTCTTTCAACAGTATTGCTGATTATAATTATTCTGTGCCTGTGCCTGATAATTTTGGAATAAAACAAAGAACTCTTGACATAAAAAAATATTTAATTCCGGGTGTACAAAATGTTGGAGAAAAAGATATTAATATTAATAATTATAATAGAGAAACTTCTGTTTATTTAAGAACAAATGGAAGTAATGAAGATGATTTAGTTACGACAGCTCCTTTACCTTTACCAAGCACTAGTGTAAATATGGCTATTTTAGGTTTAGAAGGTAAATCACGATTTACTATAGGAGAGAGTGGTGTTTGTTCTACACCAGAATTAGAACAAGATATTCAAGTGGTTTCTTATTACGCTTCATTAAAAAATACTTTTATTAATCAATGGGGACAAATATATTCTTATCAATCTATTGGAACAGGTTTCACTGTAATTTTTGGTAAAGAAGAATTAAACAAAGGAAACACTATATTTGGTGGAGATACTTTTATTGGAAAATTTGCTTATAAAACTAAAGTACCTTTCTTTATTGATAACAAAGTTAATGCTCCTGATGATAGTGATATATTTTATGATGAACTAGGCAATATTGGTTATCCTAAATATTGGCATTCAGCACGCTCTATTCTTAGCTCATACAGAAACACAGATCCAAGTGTTAACATGGCTCCGATGTTTAATATGATTTCTTACAAGGCGCATAACTTTGATTGTAAAAATTCTCAAGAGTTATCGCCATTAACAGCAGATCCTGAAACCAATCCAGATAGAACGTTTTACGATGGGTACATGTATCAGTTTGCATACGGTATTCCTAGTTTTTATTGTGAAAGTTCATATAATCTTGACCTAAGAACTGCTTTTAATAATAGAGAGGGAGAGTTTTGGCCGCATGTTTCTAATGGAATACCTGATGAGTGGGTACAAGAAGACAATGTTTCTATTTTAAACGATAACACATATAATTATAATAGTACTTATTCTAAGCAAAATAAAGAATCTGTAATTACACACCTACCTGAAGATTGGAGTTTAGATTACAAAAATATAGACTACCCATTTAGAACTGTTTATTCTGATGTACAAAACACAAATGCAGATAACAGAGTAAATAGTTGGCTAACTTACAGGGCGGCATCTTATTTTGATTTTCCACAGAACTTTGGAGCACTTACCGCGTTAGATGGTATGAAAAATAGTGGAGTTTTGGCAAGGTTTGAAAACAAAACATTGCTGTACAACCAATTAGTCACTATAGATACAAGCAACCCATTAGCTGCGTATGTAGGAAACCCTAGACTTTTTTCTAATCCTCCAATTGATTTTGCTGAAACTGATTTAGGATATATTGGTAGCCAACATAAATTTTTATTAAAATGTCCACAAGGTGCAATTACTGCAGATGCTAAACGTGGTCAATTTTTTTTAGTAAATGGAACAGAAGTTACAGATTTAACTGGGTTTGGTAGTGGAATGAATAGATTTTTTACAGATCACTTAGGTTTTGAAATACTTAAATATTTTCCAAAAGTAAATATAGACAATCATTTTAATGGAGTTGGTTTGCACGGTGTTTATGACAGTAAATATGAAAGAGTATTAATTACAAAACTTGATTATATTCCTTTGTACAAAACTATTACTTATGATAAGGAAAGTAATAAATATTACAACACTACAGATTTAAAAAGAGAAGTGTTTTTATCTGACCAAGAGTTTTTCTGTAATAAATCTTTTACAGTGTCGTTTAATTTTAATACTAAAAGTTGGGTAAGTTTTCATAGTTACTTACCAAACTATTATGTAGGGGAAAATAAATACTTTTATTCCGGGTTAAATTATTGTCCAAATGATTTTGATGTTTTTGTAGGAAGTGTTATTAATGTATTTCCAACTACAACAACTTCTACTACTAGATTTATACAAATTACAACAACAACGTCAACCACAACACAAATTATTGATTGTGATTTAGAAGCAATTGTTGAAGCAACTGAATGTAATATAGAAGGAACTGCTACTATTATTTATATAGAAAAAGTTTGTGAAAGACCTTTTAATATGAGAACTTTTGAATTAATTACAGGATATACTTTAGTTACGCCTTTAACAGATATAGACTCTACAGGAAGCGCAACAAGTGCATGTAAAAATAAAAATTACTATTCTTTGTATTTTGGAAATGAAAACTATACTCCTAAAATTTTATTGTGTAATGCACTTCAAATACAATTAGGGTCTACACTTTATGAAAATAATAATACTTTAGACTGTTCTGTAATTCCTAATGGATGGTATTTTACAGATGAAAGTTCTTCAGATAAAAAAGTATTTCAAGTTATTGACGGAGTTATTGTAAGCATTTTAATTTGTAATGACGGAGAAGTAATTACAACAACTTCTACAACTACAATGGTAGGAACGTCATATTGTTTTACAGGAATATACACTAACCCAGATCCTATAAATCCTTTAGGTGGAGTTGTAAGATTTATAAATGTATTTGGAGTTTTAGAAATTATAGAAAATATTTGGGCAGAAGATTCTGTAACAATATTAGCTTTAAGTATAGATTTTACTTTAGGAGTAGTAATATGTAATTAATACTAAAATAAGACATGGCACAATTGATAACAATAAAACTTACTAGTGCAGGCTCTAACATAGGGCCTTTCACTATTGAAGATGATTTAGGTAACATTATTGCCGAAAATGTGACAAGAGAAGAACTTAAACAAGGTCTTACATATTCTTTTTTAAATAGTGTTATGCTGGTTGTTATCAAATCCACAGGGAGAGTTAAGCTTACAAAAACCTTTAGTATAAAAATATTTAATAAGTTAGAATATGCTGGCCTTGTTTTTTCAGATAAAGGAAATGCATGCTTGTGGAGACATGTAGATAGCCCTTTAATCTATAATTCTTTCTACGGGAACATCGAACCTTATATTATTGAATATCCTTTTAGTTACAAATACCATGATGAAATTTTACAAAATGTACAAGATTATACAAAAGTTTACAAATACATTGATACAGAAGACGGAGTATTTGCGGATTATTCTAAACATGAACTAGACGATAGTTGGTTTAACAAAGCTATTTTGTATAATGGACAACAAAGCTCCGGCATACTAACATTAGTGGCCAAGCCTTTAAGAAATCTTAGTGCTGTAATGTCTTACCCTAAATTATTAGAAAACACTAAAGAAATTCTATATACTAAAAATGATAATTTTTATCAATATAATACTTTTTGGTCAGTAACTAAAGACGCTACTAAACTTCAGTTTGTTAAAGATTGTTCCAGTCTTTCAATAGATAAAGTTATTAATCAAAGTAATATGGATTACTTTAAGAAAAGTTACAAAAAAGCTACACTTAGAGCAAAGGATTTAAAAATTAGACATATATTAGATAACAGAGGAGATATTAATTTAGTGAGTCAATTTATAATTGCTCCGTCACAAAATTCTTTTAAATAATGGGTTGGTTAGACGAATACGAAAAAGCACAGAATGGTAGAACAGACTATAATGAACGTTCACAAGCAATTGTGCAACGTGATAATATTCCTGCACAAAAAGAGTATTCTGTAAAACCTCTTTCTCCAGAGTATGTCGCTGAAATGAAAAGACAACAACAGATTGCAAAGTCTGGGGAAATACGTCAACACGAGCCACAAGGTTGGCTAGACAAAACTATAGATGTTGCTACAAATCCTATGACAGCTTTTGAGTATGCTAGTAAAAGTCAACGTATTCCTGATAATTTTGCAGCAGGCCCACGAAATCCATTTGATTATGCTATAGATGTTATCAATCCTTTTCAATATGCGTTAGATACTAAAAACTTAGTAGAAGGTGCGGCTACAGGAGATTTAAGTCAAATAGGTGAAGGAGCTTTAGGTGTGCTTCCTTTAGGGTTAGAAGCTAAAAACATTAGTAGAGGACTAAAAAAATTAAAAAAGACTCCTGAATTTAAATCAGAAATTGATTGGGGTAAGTGGAATAAGGAAATACCTTCTAATAAGAAATTAGTAAATGAATACAACTCTATTGAAGAAATATCCAAGGCGAACAATAGTTGGATGAAAAATCCAGATGGTTCTATATTTACAGGAGATCCTGAATTATTTATACAATCACAAAGCGATGCTTGGGTAAATGCTTATGGCTCAAAAGGAATGGATAGTGTTAATGAGGTTTATAGGGGTGTTGGACCTGCAAATAACAATCCTGATTTTTCAAAAGGGTTTAAAGAAGGTGATAAAGCAATATTTACAGCTGATAAAACTTTAGCAAAAAACTATGAATGGGGAGTTTTAGACATTGTAAAGAAAAATAAAGATAATTTTTTAACACCAAATTCAAATCAAAATTCTTCTGGTATTTATAAATTAGGGTTCCCTAAAGGCAAGCAAATAAACTATAATGCTATGGGAGATGACTGGTCAGGAGTAAATTTAGCTAAAGGTAACAATAAAATTAATTTAGAATGGCAACTAAATAAACAAAAGGAACATTTAAATAAATTATTGGACACAGGCTTAAATGAGGATGGTATAGCTTTTTCACAAGAACGTATAGAAATGTTAAAAAATTACATTAATAATTTCGATAATATGGGCAATGATTCAGTTGCTTTTAATGAGATGCGTAAAAATATAGGAGATGTTGTATCTACAGACGATATTGCAAGTTATATTGAAAACACTGATTTAAACAATGTTACTCTTAATAATATTGTTGACGGAGGACTTGGAAACGTCACTATTGTAAACAATAAAAAAGGTAATTATTTAAAATCATTAAAAGGTAATAATGGTAATTGGGATTTGAATAATCCTAATATACACAAAGCATTAGTACCTGCGGCAATAGGGACAGCATCATTGCTTTCAGATAAAAATGAAGATAGATGGCTTGATAAATTTGAACATGGTGGAGTGATTAAAGATGATGAGGGTTATTGGAATCCTAATAATCATGGAAAGGTTGTTGAAATAAATTCTAACGATATTACAATGCGTGGTGTTAATCAACCACTTATAGGTATTAGTGATACTGGGGACACTAAAATGATGTACCCAGGAGAAGACTATAAGTTTAAAGGTAATAAGGTTACAGAGTACCCTATGGCACAAAAGGGAAAAACTATTAAATTAGATGAAAAATCTAAGACAGGAAAAAATAACAAATTGATTATTAATCCTATCTATAAAAAAGCAAAAAATGGAGCATCCGTTAAGAATAAGAAAAAATCAACTAACTTTACCACACCCAACTGGTTAGATAAATACACAGCATCATGAGAAAGCAAATGTTTAAAATAGCAGGAATTAAGAACGAGAAAGAGTTTTACAAAAAATTCCCGACGGAAAAAGCTTTTATGGCTAAGCATGGTAAAACTTTAAAGGCACAAGTGGGAATAACCACTGGTTTTAATTTAAATGAACTTATGAGTATTCCTGACTACAATACAGGGATTGGAATGGTAAATGATTCAAATTTACAAGCTAAGTTTCCTGGATTAGGCCCTACACCGTTTCAGCAAAAAAACTCAAACATGCTGGCTAATATGCAATCTGCTACAGATGCGTCAAATTTGGGAAATAGTGCTGGATTTATGGATAACATAGGTGGAGCTGCAGGACTTGCCAACTCAGGTATGGATATTGCTAATGGCTTGTTTGCAATTGAAGGACAAAAAAATGCTGTAGACTCTTCTTTGCAAGGAAGAAAAGTAAGTGACGTTTCTTTAATGGCGGCTAAAACTGAAGATGTAGATGCAAGAAGACTTATGACTGAACAAAGTGAAAGAAATTACAACCAAAGAATGCGCGCAGTAAATGGAGAAGAATTGTTTCCTATTAACGGCGTAGGCACTAACATATTGTCGTCTAAAAATGGAAGCACTGTCAGAGCACAATATGGCTACACTCCGTTTAATGCCAACCCAAGTGCTATGTCAATAGGTGCAGCTACTTCTGGTTTAGCAAGACAAGTTATGAATAATGATGCAGGTTCACAAATTGGTGGTGGAATTGGTAAAATAGGTGGAACAGCATTAGGAGGTCCAATAGGAGGTATGGTTGGAGAATTTGCTGGAAAACTTATAGGAGGAACTATTGATAGAAGCGATGAAAAAATAAAAAAGAATAATGCTTTTACAGAACGTAATATGATGCAAATGGGAAATATTGCTATGGCAGGTGGTATTCATCGGGCTAACAACTCTTTTATGCAGAATGGTGGCACAATGATGCAAAGTGGTGGAGAAGTTACGCCTGCGTGGGGTGGAGGAATATCACCTATATCTTACAATCCATATACTAAAGGAGGAGAAACAAACATGATTAATGGAAATACACATGCTAAAGGTGGTGTTGGTTTACATTATAATAATGCAGAAAATGGTTCTACAGGAATGACTAAAATTGAAGCTGAAGGGTCTGAACCTATTATGGATACAGAACAAGGAATGACTATTTTTGGTAAACTACTTATTAATGAAAAAACTGCAAGAATGATTGGAGACCCAAGCTCTAAGGGTAGAAAGTTTAGAACATACATTGCTGACCAAGCTAAGAAAGAAGATAAAATTAATAAAAGACTTTCTTCTGTTGAAAAACAAGAATTGCTTTATGAGGGAACAAAAGTAGGGACTTTAGAATCAAAAACTAAAGATCTTATTAAAATGGGGAACGATATGAAGTTAAAGTCTATTGCAGAGCACAAAGAAAGAGCCGCAGTTGCACAAGAGTCTTTAAATATTGTAGCAGAAGAAACTGGAATTCCTGTAGAAAAATTGGCAGGTAATGCAAACAAATTAGAAGCTTATCTTAAACGCAAAAGCAAAACAAATCATGCTAAAAATGGAAAAACAATGTATGCTAAAAATGGGAAAACATTGTATGCTGAAACTGGAATAACAACAACATCAAATTCTACAACTACTGTCCCTATAACTACTTTTAAATCTAAAAAAGAAGCTTTGGCTAATGGTTTTGAAGAAAAAGATGGACAACTTGTTAAATTAATAAACCCAGGAACAGAAGGAAGAGAAGCTAGTAGAAAGTTAATTAAAAGTGGTGTTCAAGGAACTGCAGGAACTTTTGATGCTTCTGGTATTCAACTAAAGTCTACAGGTATTACTGACAATGAGGTTTGGCGTACTAATAAAGATGGTGTTCAACAAAAATATAAAACCAAGGAAGATTATATTGCAGCAGCAGATGCGTGGAGAGAATCACAAAGAAATAAATTAATTAGTGTAGAAGAACAAAAATTTACAGAAGGTATTAAAGCAACAGACGATGTTTATAAAAATATTGCTGCAATTAAAGGAACAGATCCGGAGTACGCTTATGCTAATGTAAAAAATGATCCTTTCAACGCTATACCTTATGCTAACATGCTGATGCCTTTGTTAAGAGGAACAGATGCAGAAGATTTAAATGCAAATCAATTGTATGGAGAAATGTTTGCTTTGTCAAACAACCAATTAGAACCAGTACAAGGTCAATCATATCGTCCGGAGCTAGATGTTCCTTATGACATATCAATGCAAGATCAACTAAATAGAAATACATCTGTATTTAGAGGGGCGCAAAGAATGTCACAAGGCAATCCTGAGCAATTAGCTATGTTACAAGCACAAGAATATGAAGCTAACCAACCCGTTTACGCAGAACAGTTTAGACAAAATCAAGCAATGAAAGACCGTGTGTACAGTGGAAACCGTGCAACACTTAACGATGCTCAACTAAGAAACATTCAGTTAAACGACCAACAATATGTTAGACAAGCTCAAGCAAGATCTAATACTAAAGAAGCAAATCAATTAGCTCTTAATTCAATGTCTGATAAATATTCTAGAAATCAATTAGAACAAAGAACTTTACAGACTTATGAAAATTTATATAACTATAGATTTGGAAAAGATTTTAGAACAGATAACTTAAATAATTTAGTTGACTTTCAGGGAAGAATAGCTAATGCAGGTCAAAATTTTTCACCTACACCTATGAGTTTTGCAGAAATTGATCAACAAAGGAGAATGGTTAATGTAGGTCAAAACTTTTCAAATACACCTATGACTTCAGAAGAAATTGCTGAACAAAGAAGAGTAGCTGCGGGCGGTACTTCAGCTACACCTATGACTGCGGCACAATTTGCTGAACAAAGAAGAATAGCTAATGCATTTAGATAATTTTTTTGGTTAAAAAATCGTAAAGTTTTTAATAGATTAAATTATTTATAACTAGGATACCTTGGGGTATTCGTTTAAATTTGATTAAATTATACTACTATGGCAAGTTTTACAGATAGAGCACCAACGTTTAATCCTTACGTTCAACAACAACCTGTTGAAGCTATGGTTAATGTTGGTTTGCAAATGCAACAACGATATGACCAAAATTTACAAAAAATACAATCAACAATAGAAAATATTGCTGGGTTAGATGTTGTAAGAGATGTTGATAAACGTTACTTAGAAAGTAGACTTACAAACGTAGGTAATAAATTAACCTCGTTTGCCGCAGCAGATTTTTCTCAAAGTGAGATGGCGAACTCTGTAGGAGGTATGGTAGGTATTATTGGAAAAGATGCTAATGTTAGAAATGCAGTATCATCTACAAATAGGTATAAAAAAGCTTTAGCAAATAAAGAGCAATATACAAAAGAAGGTAAAAACGGCGAATCAAATGATTGGTTGTTTCGTATTAATACTAATAAATGGTTAAACTCTGAAGATTTATCTGCATCTTATAATGGTGATTATCGTAAATTTAAAGATTACAGTAAACCAGCACAAGAAATTATTAAAAATTTAGTAAAAGACTCTGTAACTAATGATGTTGCTTATAGTTATGATAATAAAGGAAATATTACAAGCATACATGATGCAATAACTAGAAAAAAAATAGAAGGAATAACACCTGAAAAAATACAAAGAGCTTTAAAAGCTGGATTATCTGCTGAAGATTGGCAACAAATGCAACTTGATGGTAGATACAAGTATTCAAACGTTAGTAATGAAGATTTTATGGAAAACATTACATCTTCTTACGACAAAAATATAACAAACCTAAAAGAATCTCAAGATAATATTAAAAGCTTAATTATTTCTGCAAGCAGTGCTTCAGAAAAACAAAGGCTTACTAGCAGACTAAAATCATTAGAAGGTTTAATTCAAGACACAGAAAATGATTATAAAAAAACTGAAGAAAGTTTTTTAGATGGAAATTTAGAAGGAACAAAAGCACAACTATTTATAGCAGATTGGATGAGCAATATGTCTAATGGATTTTCTAGTTCAATAGTTTCAACAACTTTTCATGAAAGTCCTTATGCAAACAGACAATATCAACGTGATAAAATGGCTCAAGATGACAGACATCATAGCGAAAATTTAGATGTGGCTCGTGAAAGACTTTTTATAGCAAAAGAAAAAAAGAAGAAAGAAAACCCGTCTCCGGATCCTGAAAACCCAACAAAGTCTCCATTTGGACCAGTACCTTTTCCTACTGATAGTAAAAAACTTACTAATATAAAAGTAATAGCAAAAGAATACGAGGCTGTAGAAAACATGAAAAATAGAGATGAGATTTCTAGGAACTCAATGATTAATAAGTATGGTTGGACAGATAATGAATTTCAAGAAAAAATAATTTTATTTGAAAAAAATAAAGCTAAGTTAACTTATAGCCAACAAAAAGATATAAAACAATATCTTACAGATTATTCTGAAACTTTTACAAAAGAAAGAACTTTAAATACTCATCAAAAAACTGCAGAATTTTTGTACCAAGATAATATTAACCCTGATGAAAATTTACCTGAAGTTTTAAAAAACAAAACTATTGATTTAAATTTTGAAAATGAATTTGGAAAAAGTTCTACCGTGTCTTATGACTATATTCAAGCCGCAAGAGAGTTTCTTAATTTTGAAAAAAACTATCAAACTACAAAATATAATAAAGACTCTTATTATATTTCATCTCCTGAAGGAGGAAGGTTTAATGTAGCAGACACAGGTGAAAAAGTATATCTTGATGATAAGGCTTTAGCAGAATTACCTCCTGAAAAACAAGCCATGTATAACTTATGGAAAAAAAGTACACAAGGCTATACAACTGAGTTAGAAGGAAGACAACTTGCAGCTATAAAAGAAGTAGCAAGAAATGTTAAAACAAACCTTGAAACTATAGAAAACAATAGAAACAAATATGTAAGTGAACAATTAAAGGAAACTCATGTTATTATGCAACCTAATTCTTATAGTATATTACTTACAGACGATAACGTTATGGCGGGCATGAAAACAGTTTTGGGCGATTTAGGTATTAGAGCCTCTGAAGACAAACTTGAAGGAACAGATGTTAGTCAAAAAAATATTGTAGAAATGGCATCAAAGTTAGAGACTGTTTCTATTGTAGGGGAAGACAAAAAAACATTAAACTTGTCAGGAAAGGACGGTACATTTCTTTCAATTCCTTTAGATAACCAAACAAACTTGTCTGTTTTTGGAGATGAATATACTGAAAGTCCGTCAGAAAGAATGTTTAATCAAAGAATTATACCTATGTTGCATGGAACTCAAGCTCCTTTAGTTGAGATGTGGGATGAACGTACAGAAAGTGTTGTTGTAGGCAAAAATCCACAAACATTTTGGACAACTAACATTAATTCTACATTTAACTCTACGTTCGCTACAGGAGGTTTAAACAGTGTTTTAGATTTTACAAATGTAGACGCATATAATGTTACTGGAGATGTTGTTAGTGATTCTAAAAATGGTGAAATAGTTACATTAAAAATCAATGTTCGAGACCCTATTACTGATGAAGTTGTTTTAGAAGATTACGAATTAGCAAAAGACATAGAAAAGTCTGCTTTAGACGCACATTTAAAATGGTTTACAGATGAAAAAATTTTTAAAATTTTATACCCTTATGGAAATTGGGAGGAAAAAAAGGAAGAATTAGAGAACGCTAAAAAAATTATAAAATAAGATGTCTAAAAAGAGAAATATTGCACCCGAAAAAATTTATCCAAGTACTGACGTACCTGAAACTGAAACTTTTTTAGACGAAGCTAATTTGCAAAAAGAGTATGGAACTTATACTCCATCTTATGCGGCTGATTCTCCTCCGCCTGTTCATTACAGAGCTGCGCCTATAACTGGACCAAGAGCTTTAAATGGTTTAAGTGATAAAAATCGTAGCTCAGTTTTAGAAGACTTTCAAAACTTTAACCCGGGCGAGTCAGTAAAAGGAAAAGGAAACAATCTTACTACTTTAGATGAGTACAAAGGAGCGGAGCGTTACAATACAATGATGCCTGGTGACTTTAATAATGAAGATGCTGCTGCACAAAGACAAGGGTGGAGTACACAAATGGTAAACGGTGTTACAAAAGGAGCAGTTTTAGCGGCAACTACCTTTGTACAAAACACAGCAGGACTTGTAAATGGGTTAGCTCTATGGGGAAAAACTGGAAATTTTTCTTCATTTTATGACAATGAGTTTAATAGATATTTAGACGAAATGAACAAGAGTTTAGATAATGCTATGCCAAGTTATGAAACTGACAAGTTTAAAAACGCAGCATGGTACTCTTCAGATTATCTTTTAACCGGAAACTTTTGGTTTGAAGGAGTTGTTAAAAACTTAGGTTTTGCTGCTGGTGCTTATGCATCAGGTGCTGTTTTTTCTAAAGCAATAGCAGGTTTATCCAGATTACCAGGAATTGCAAAATCATTTTCATCTGGTAAAATTGCAGAAGGTATTGCAGCTTCTGAAGGAAGAATTCTTTCTGCAGCAAAAGCTGCTACGGCTTATGGTAAAGTAGCAGATATAAATAAAAAGTTTGTTACTACATACAATAGTTTAAACAGAGGACAACGTGCAATTGTAAATGGACTGTCTACTTCTGGAGAAGCTGGATTTGAAGCATATCAAAACTTAAATGAATTTAGAAATAACTTAATAAACGACTATAGTGTAGAGTTTGGCGTAGACCCAAGTGGAGAAGCTCTTTCTTTGATAAATAGTTCTGCAGAAGAAGTAGGAAATTTTAGTATGGCTGGAAATATGATTGTTCTTGGTGCAGTCAACTATATTCAGCTTCCTAGAATTTTAGGATCTACATATAAAGCTGAAAAAAACTTAGTAAACTCTTTAAACAAAGAAACTAAAAATATTGTAAAAAACCTTGATGGCGACTATGTTGCTCGTTTACCAAAAACTAAAT